>JAEEGI010002163.1_pt1 | contig 48578 bp, 37 predicted proteins | sample 8958751 | NCBI WGS metagenome assembly JAEEGI01 (sample SAMN16246545, study PRJNA631951) | gut metagenome | biome: gut microbiome; feature: rumen; material: KS-attached | host: Bos | place: Iran: Karaj | collected 2018-10
AAATACAGCGTTTCCCGCGTTAAGGGTTAAATTGAGTGAGACCATTGCAGAATCAGCATGGTTTAAATAGGGTGGTACCGCCGAGAATCTTCGGTCCCTGTTAGGGATTTGAGGGTTCTTTTCTTTTTGAAAAATAGTCTCTCAAAGTTCCCGGAAACACTTAATTGCAAAAAAGGAGAAAAGAAATGGCTGACAACAAGAAACTCGTATCAGAGATCACATCTATGGATGAAGATTTCACACAATGGTATACCGATGTGTGTATCAAAGCCGATCTCGTAAGTTATTCCAATATTAAGGGATGTATGGTAATCAAACCTGCGGGATATGCAATCTGGGAGCTTATCCAGAAGCATCTTGACGCAAGATTTAAGGCAACTGGAGTACAGAACGCATACCTTCCCATGTTTATTCCTGAGTCACTTCTTCAGAAGGAGAAAGATCACGTAGAGGGATTCGCACCTGAAGTTGCTTGGGTAACACATGGCGGACTTGAGCCTCTTACAGAGAGATATTGCGTACGTCCTACATCAGAGACACTTTTCTGCGATTACTACAAGGGAGAGATCCACTCATACAAAGACCTCCCTCAGGTACTTAACCAGTGGTGCAGCGTTGTTCGTTGGGAAAAAGAGACAAGACCTTTCCTTAGAAGCAGAGAATTCCTCTGGCAGGAAGGCCACACAGCACACGCTACATTTGAAGAAGCAGAAGAGCGTACACAGCAGATGCTTAACGTATATGCTGACTTCCTTGAGAACGATATGGCTATCCCTGTTATCAAGGGACAGAAGACAGATAAAGAAAAGTTTGCAGGAGCTGAGGCTACATACACAGTTGAGGCACTTATGCACGACGGAAGAGCTCTTCAGAGCGCTACCAGCCATAACTTTGGTGATGGATTTGCCAAGGCATTCGAAATCCAGTATGCGGGTAAAGACAACAAACTTCACTATGTAAATCAGACTTCATGGGGACTTACAACACGTACTATCGGAGCTATGATCATGGTACACGGCGACAACTCAGGACTCGTTGTTCCTCCTAAGATTGCGCCTATCCAGGTTGTTGTTATTCCTATCCAGCAGAAGAAAGAGGGCGTTCTCGATGCAGCTTATGATATCGCAAAGAGCCTTTCAGATTACAGAGTAAAGACAGACGATACAGACAGAACACCTGGATTCAAGTTCGCAGAGCAGGAGATGAGAGGAATTCCTGTACGTGTCGAGATCGGACCTAAGGACCTCGAGGCAGGAAAGTGCGTACTTGTAAGAAGAGATACAAGAGAAAAGATTGAGTGCGCTATCTCAGAAGTATCGGCTAAAGTCGGTGAGCTCCTCGATCAGATCCAGAAAGACATGTTCGCAAGAGCAAAGAAGCACCTTGAAGACCACACATTTGTCGCTCACAACAAAGAAGAGTTTGCTGAAAACTTTAAGGAAACAAAGGGCTTCGTAAAGGCTATGTGGTGCGGAGACCGCGAGTGCGAAGATAAGATAAAGGAAGAATTTAACGTAACAAGCCGTTGTATGCCTTTCGAGCAAGAGAACATCTCAGATGTTTGCCCTATATGTGGCAAACCTGCTAAGAAGATGGTTTACTGGGGAAGAGCATATTGATATATTCTTTTACCAAGTAAAAAATGATAATAGAACGGGCGCGAGAAATCCAATAAATTTCTCGCGCCCGTTTTTTAATTGTAATCATATCAAAATCAGAATCGTCTATTTAACTCACCTATTCATAATAGTCGGGCTAATATAATTGATAGAAAATACTTTGTTATCACGAACATCGAAACTGAGAATATAATTATCATAAGTATAATCATAGATTGCTTCGGAATTACCCGGTTTACCATAGGCAGAAATAATTTCTTCTACTGTACTTCCAATGCCAATTCCTTTGGATGTTTTGGAATTCGGTCCCATAAGAGAAATCTGTCCAACAGATAATTTTCCGTTATCTATAAATGTGTTGATAAAAAAGTCGGAATCATGTTCAGTTTCATCATAACTGTATACTTTCGAACCATCATCACGCTCAATGGGAGAATCGGCACAAGGTTTTCCTAGGGGGTCTATTTTGTCCAGCGTTGTCTGGAGATCATCAAGAAACGAAAATGTTTCACCCTTATATGTAAAAGTGGCATTATCTGAAGCAGTGGCAGTGTCTGATGTGTCCGAAGAATCTGCAGAAGCGCTGTCTGAGCCTGTGTCAGACGTTGCCTCTGATGAGTTTGATTCGGAGTTTGCAGTAACTTCTTCAATTGATGCAGCGTCCGTTGAAGAAGCTACGTCGGTCGAAGCTGTGCCACATCCCATAAGTGCGAGCATCATTGTAGTTGCTAATAAAATTGCTGTCGTTGTTTTCTTTTTCATAGGTTACTCCTTCTTTATTGCAAATAATATTACAATGCTGTCTGTATTAATTGAACTAATACACATATAACATGCGAAGATGTACTTTGTCAACCGTAATAATATAATGTTTGATTTTAGTAGGGGAATTTGATAAAAGTATCAAGAATAAAGAAAAGAAGGGACTTTGTGGAAAAGTCCCTTCCTACGGAAAACGATTTGTGGATAGATTATAACGATTTGAATTTCTGCGTTGTATCGTTTAGTTGCTCGGTAATCTCATTATTTTCATTGATAGCATCTGAAATTTTCTTTATACCGCCGACAATTTCAGATGAACTCTCGGCAGAAGATGAGATGGCGAGAGAGCTTTCTTTTATGGAGTCTGTTATCATTCTTACGGATTCAACCATTTCCTGCATGATTTGGTTGAGGTGAGAAGCTTTATCATCAAATGCTGCGAAGGAATCACTCATGATATCCGCAGTGTGCTCATATTTTTCACCTGTTTCAACGAAATCATCGTAATCGCTGAGCACGGTTCCGTTAATGTAATCAAGCGTTGACTGGGCGTTATCTGCAAGTCGTCGAACCGCTTCCGTAACTTCTGAACTTATATCCTGGATATTTGCAGCAGTTACCCGGCTGTTTTCGGCAAGACTACTGATCTCGGTAGCTACAACTGAGAAGCCTTTACCAGCTTCACCTGCACGTGCGGCCTCAATCGAAGCATTGAGTGCGAGGAGATTAGTATGTTTTGCTATATCCAAGATGACATTGGTAAGTTCGTTGATCTGGCTGACCTTTTCGGAATCCTGCACAGATTTTGAGAGTACCTCTGAGAGCTGTGATACGTGGCCGCTTGCGGCAATCTTTTTTTGATTGACGCGGTCTTTAACTTCATTTGCCTCTTTCTTAACAGTTACAGCGGTCTCGGTACCGGAAAGAGCCTGTTCCGTGATTTCCTGGGCAGCTGCCTTTACGTCTTCAACACGGTCATTGATGGATGATACGGTTCCTGCAACAGTCTCCATATTTGCCGAAAGTTCTTCAAGTGCCGCAGAAGTGTTTGTTACGCTGTCCTCAGCAATCTGAAGCTGTGAAGATACTTTTTCTGATGAACTTGTAAGGACAACAGAACCGTTTTTTACATCCTTCATTATTCCCTGAAGCGTTTCAATGAAATGATTTATACCTGTGGTGATATATAAAAGTTCGGAACGTGTCCTGGTCTGTATTCTTGCTGTCAGATCACCGTTACCACCTTCGATATTGGTGATTATTGTATTTACTTCACCGCTGATGCGTTCAATTTTCTTAACGATGTTCTTATAGCATATAAGGAAGTTAAATGTTATAAGAAGTAACATTATAAGCACGCCGATAATACCTACAAAACTACCATGACTGAACAGTGCATTCATTGTGGCGGTAGTTTCAGCTGAAGAATTGGCAATGGCTTTATCAAGTGCTTTTGATGAGTGGAAAATAGCTATCTTCTGTATTTCAGCCTTGTCAAAGAGAGTATTATAAGCCGAATCTCTGTCACCGGCATCGCTTTTGGCAATGGCCGAATCTATAAAAGCCAGGAGTCGTTCATATTGTGAAGAAATCTCTTCAAGCTGAGTATTTACTTCTTCATCGTTATATTGTGCAAAGTTGCTTTTTAATGTCTCTATGTCAGAAGCAACATCCTGTTTTGCTACATCAATCTGTGGAAGAAGAGCAGTCTGTGTTTCAACAGCGGTAGCGGATATATAACCTGTTGTCTGATCGTACAGGTTCATAATATCTGATTTAAGCTTTGCTTCATGTGTTGTAAGTTCGACCATTGAGTCAAACATGTTGATACTGCTCGTAGTCGATGTTTTCATGGCAGACATAACCATGAACATTACAACCAAAAATGATATAAGCATCAGTAAGTTCAAGGAAGATAACTGGAATACGATGGAATCTTTTTTGTTTACGATTACTTTTTTATTGTCTTTCACGTTTCCACCTCCTTAAAGCGTTTCGAACCATTTAGTTGCAATGGATTTGATCTCGTTTATGAAACCGTCTGCATCGACTTCTCCGGCAGCATATTTCTGGAAGGCAAAAGCCAGTCCTTGTTGCCCCAGTCCTCCCGGCATATTCATCCAATGCCAGCTTGATGTCTTGCCTGCAGCTATATATTCAGCGATAACCGGTGCAAAAGGATCGGAAGCAACGAATGTACAATCTGTAAAAGGACTGACAAATCCTGCTTCTTGTACCAGAATTTGCTGAGCGTTTGAGCCGGAGCACCACTGGAGGAATTCTTTGGCTGCATCAACCTGGCCTTCTTTTGTGACCGCCCACCATGACGGCGAACTTGTCAGGATTGTGTCCATTCCTTCCTGAAAAGCGTAAGGAACCATTCCTACTTTAAAGTTTCCTGCAGATGCGTAGTCGCTTGAATAGTCACCGGTCATAGCTGCACCAATCCAGGAACCTTGGGTGATAAATGCATATTTGCCAGATGCGAAGTTTGCAACCTGGTCTGAATAAGCGCCTGTAGTGAGGAGTTCGGGATCAGAATACTGATTAAAAAGACCTATCATATTGGCATAGTCCTTGAATCTTGAATCGTCGAGCTTTCCACCATCATTAAACAGATCAATGTATGTTGTGTCGGAACGGTCCAGTCCTGAGTCAAGATATGCACCAAATATATGGTTTCCGGCTGACCATCCTAAGTTTTCGGCTTCCGTAAAGTAACCGATAACAGCCCTAAGACCAAGCTCGTCTTTTTTGGCATCTATTGCTTCAAATGCAGCTCTCATCGAGTCCGGTCCTGTAATAGATGCGGGATCGACGCCGCACTTAGAGAGAATATCTGCATTGTAAGCAAGCCCGATAGCTTCGGTTGTATAGGGAAATCCCAGTGTTCCGAATGTCGGGTCAACAAATTCTGCATCTGTGCGGTTTACCCAATCCTGGTCGCTCAGATCAACCAAAAGACCGTCCCAATTAGAGAAGTCAGCAGCTTCGCAGCAGATAATATCAGGCATCTGATCGGATAGATAGAATCCTTTGATAGTAGCGTTAACATTTGCACCGGCTTCTATACCGATGACTTCAATAGTGATACCTGTTTCCTGCGCATATTTACTTGCAAGAGATTCTATTTGAGTTTTAACTTCACTCTTTGTATTGACGAGAGTGAGTTTCTCGACAGCTGCGGCTTCTTCTGTTTCAGATTCTGCATCGGATTGTTTGCCGCAAGCACTAAAAATACAGCTTAGAATAAGTACTTCAATAAGCGAAAAAATTTTAATGTTTTTCATACATACCTCTTTTCGTTATAGATTGACTTACTAAATGTAGTGATAAATATATTATCCAATATATATGATTCAAAACTGATAAAAAATATATGAAATTTTATTAAAAGTATATAGCCCACACAGTCCCCGAGCAGAACAATCATATTTCTTATAGAAAAGCATTCGAGTAGATGCTATTATATTGAATGTTGGGTAGGGCAAAATACACTTTTGCGGAGAGAATATATGGAATCTTTAAAGAAAAGTGCAAAATCCATATTTATCATGGGGATTTTGTTTCTTACTGAAATTTCGGCAATCGTTCGTGCCAATGTTCTTTATAATGATGATCTTGGAAGAAATCTTGAAGGGTATATGGGGAATGCCTATGACAGCAGGTATATATCCGACTGGATTTCAATATTGGTAAACTGTAACAAGCATGTTTCAGATGTATCCCCGTTAACGCAGATCTTAGCGTGTTTGTTTTTGGCATTATCCGTAATTATTGTGTTTAAGATTCTGGGAAAATCTGAAAAGATAGGTATTCTGCCTTACGTGTGCGGGACAATAATTCTATCTCCGTACTTCTTGGAGAATATTTCATATAAAGTGGATTCTGTTTTTATGGCATTGTCCATTCTTGCTGTAATAATTCCCTTTTTGTGGATGGATAGCAAGTACAAGTATATTGCCGCATCAGTCATCGGTTTACTTGTAATGTGCATGACCTACCAGGCATCATCGGGAGTATATCCGATGTTGGTTATTCTGATTGCCTTTTGGAATTGGAATTATGGAAAAAACACTCTTAAGGAATCTTTGATCTTCGTTGCAAAATCAGCAATTACATATATTTTGACACTTGCTTTCTTTGCAGTATTTTTGGTCAAACCTATTGAAGAAGGATACATTAACAACGGAGTATCTTTTGGAAATAATATTTTTGCGGCCGTTATGCATAATTACATCAATATATATACGACGATTATTGCCGATTTCATGAAGTGGTGGAATCTGTTGGCGATTTTGGTAGCCATTGCATTTGTGACGGTTTCGGTATTATCTTCGCAGGTAAAAAAGATATATGCCTTTATCGGTGCGATCGTTACAGGTTTACTGTTGTTACTCACAGCGTTTGGAGTATATCCGCTTCTTGACAGTACTCTTATTGAGCCAAGATCAATGTATGGTTTTTCTATATTGCTCTTTTTGATAAGTGCAATAGTAGTGTGCTACGGACAAGGAACTGTCGGATATATTTCTAAAGGATTTGTGGCAATTATGGCCTGGTGCTTTTTCACATTTTCTTTTATTTACGAGAATGCACTTTCGATTCAGATGGACTATGTTGATTTCAGAACAGAAGAAGTAATTGACGATCTGACAGACTTGGAATGCTATTTGCAGGATGGGGAAAAAGATATTCTTATAAAAGGAAGTACCGGATTTGCTCCGAGTATTGAGAATCTTCCTTATGATTATGTGCTTATACATAAGCTTGTTCCGAACTATCTGGAAGAAGGCACCAATGAGTGGAGTTCCTACAGATTTTATAACTACTATGGTCTAAAGGATGTAAAAAGAGTATCTGATGTCAGTGACGAGGATGGATTTGAGCTTTGTCATGAAAGCTCGTATCATAGAATACTTAGTAAAGGCAATGAGATAATTGTTGAGCTGAAATAAAGAAAACTCCTAACCGCGATTCATGGTTAGGAGTTTTTATTATCTTTCTTTTCCAATTTCTGCATAATGCTTACGTTTTGCATCGTACATCTTCTTGTCGGCCAGCATGAATACTGAATGGACATCTTGTTCCTCTGTTTCCGAACGGAATGCATATCCGTATGAAACACTGTGGTTTACATCCGGATCCTTCTCATCAAGTTCCAGAAGGAGATTATCAAGCTTTCTCAAAAGGTCATCCAGTTCATCACGGTCTATGCTGTCAAATATTGCAAGGAACTCGTCACCACCGGTTCTGAAGCAGTCGCCTTTTCGGCTGAATACTTTGGAGAGCGCATCTGCAAAGCTTTTAATAAGTTTATCTCCGGCGGGATGTCCGTCATTGTCGTTAACCTGTTTCAGACCGTTAAGGTCGAGGCTGACAATACAGAAATCGTCATCTGAATGATCAAGTTCATTTAACTTCATATCGCAGCTTGCTCTGTTAGGAAGACGTGTAAGCGCGTCCTCATAAGCAAGTTGTGCAAGAGAAGCATATTCTTTTCTCTGAGCATAGAACTTTGTCATGAATACGAAATGGTTCAACAGCTGAGTAATTACAAAGAATAACGCAGCGGATGGAATCATGAAATTCATTATAACACTGTCTCGGCAATCAAGATCTCTCTTTGTGACTTCCATAAACGCCGATAATAAAAGGCTCAGGCTGACAGATGATACACCTAACATGATGATCTGAGTCGAGGCATTTCTTGTTTTGCTCTTAAAATCCTTGATGTTATATATAATAAGAGCAAGGAAGGATATGACAGAGAGTATGTAGTGTGGCATCAAAAAGTGATGTATATGCACTTTGTTAAGCAAATGTAGCACAGTAAAAAATACGCTGAATGCAAACGATGAAACTCCCAATACAGCAACAACTGAGAAATTACTTTGCTTGTGCAGGTTGTATATAAGAAGATATATGCACGGTACGATCAGGTATAGCGACAGGTAGCTCATAAACGTGGTCACATCTTTACTTACAAGGAACGCTGTACAGTCAAACGTTGTCAGAAGCCATAATCCCAAAAGAATTACAATAAGTGAGCATATTATCTGCGTAAATACTCCGGAGGATCTCATGTAAAGAACAAGTGAGATGAGGAGGAATATATGTCCGAATACTATGAGGAACATTCCTGTAAGTAGCGGATATGCAGCGGTATACAGAAGTTTTCTGTATATGTCGTTAAAGTCTGCCAATAAAGGAGTTGTAACATTGATCCTTGTGTCATTTTCCGCCACATATAGGATAATGGTAAGTTTTTTTCCTTCAAATTTTTTCAGAGGAATAATATTATAACCTGTTCCGATAAAAGAACCGTTTGTTGTAGCGGACAGATTCTCATAAGCTACCCTGTCACCGTCAAGATATACTTCATAAGCACAATGCTGTGACTTGAATACAAGATATGGGAAATCAGCATTGTTTTTCTGAATAGGATTGGGACGATTTAAGGTTATCTTGTCACCTCTTGAAAAGGTAAGTCCCAACTGATCGCTCAAATGAGAGATATCTGTATTTTGGTACTGCTGATTCTTGTAGGTTACAACCCATCCTTTTGAAAGGTCATACATCGGCTTCCTCTGCTTGAAATTGAGGAATGATGTGAATATAAAAGATGTTAATGCAATAAAAAGTATGGACGAGAGTATGAAGGTTATGAATTTACGCATTGGCGTTCACCTCCATCCCCATCTCCATTTCTTTTCTGCCGTGATGTTCTTTTTTCATTTCATACATACGTGAGTCAGCGAGCATATATACTTCGTTAGAGGAGCCGTTGGGAACTTCGTAACTGTAGGCATATCCATAAGAAGCACTATACTGGAATATCTGCTCTTTGCGGTTCCAGTCGGACATAAGGGCATGGAATTCGTGTATTCTCTTAGTGCAGCTGGAAGCATGCTCACCAAGCATAATAACAACAAATTCATCACCACCCATACGACCTATGAGATTGGCATCCCAGAAACAATCAGTAAGGATTGTTGCAAATCCGGTAAGCAGGCGGTCGCCTTCATGGTGTCCGTAAGTATCGTTGACCATCTTAAGTTTATTAAGGTCGATACTGATAATAACGTAAATACTGCGATCCTGTGAAATAACATTCATCACCTGTTCACAGCGGGCTCTGTTGGAAAGACCGGTCAAAGGATCGGTATAGGCAAAATCCGAGAGCCTTTCCTGCATTGAAGAAATCCTGCTACTGTAGATGCTGTAGAACATATAACTGATAAGCAGGCATGATACAAAGATAACGGCACCAAAAGTAAATCCGTTACCGTAAGGTGCGCTATAGCCACGATTGCTGGAATACTTGTGTATATTGTATAAGACAATATCTACCGATGAGAAAACAATGAATGTCACAACACCGATAAGGAAGAACATGTCGGAGCTGAGATTTCGGTTATGCGAATTTCTGAAATGCTTTCTGTTTATTACGAGAATGATCAGAACCATGATAATCTCTGAAACGATATAGCCCTGAATAAACGGTGTCATTAGTGAGAATCGCTTAATTGTAGAAAGATGCAATATCATCATTCCCGCAAAGAGAAGAATGTCAAAGATTACAAGGAGCTTCAAAAATCTCTTGAGTTTTCCCCTGAATATCGAGATGAAATATCCCAGAATGGCAATGGGCATGCAAATAAATGAAGAATATTCACAAAATGCGTTTGCCTGAGGATTATTTATAAGCATATCAATAAAGCTAAATCTTGAAACAATGTATGTTCCAAAAAGAAGCGAAGTAAGTCCACTGAAAAAGAGTCGTGACTCCTTATTATGATACAAGAACATGTAAGGAGAAATGATTATAAGAATGAACCCGAGCACTAAAAGGAATACTCCGGCAAAAAGGTTAATCGTATTATTTAAAAGATGATAGGATAATATATCAACACTCGTTCCTATAACAAGAGGTGATAACGAAGAAAAAGAAGCTTCCCGTGTTCCTATGAATGTAATAATGATCTTTTCTTCTGAATATGTTGAATCAAGAGGAACGTGATTATATCTGTTTGGAACCTCTGAAGTCTGGCTGTAAAGCTCACGACCGTATGTATAAACCTGCCAATTCTCTACCTTTGAAGAACGATCGTTGTAGTGGAATACATTTACATCAACAATACTGTGCATGGAAAAAAAGTAAAGGCAAGAACGGCTGTAAGGGATTGAAGGAAGCATTCTTGTTAATACAAGAGAATCATTTTTGTTGATAACGGGAATCTCGATATCGTTCAAATTCTGATCCTCAGCAAGAACTCTGCCGTTATATGAAACAGTCCATCCGTCATCCATTGTTAGTAAAGGTGATCTAAAATGGTAGGAAGAATCAATAACTTTTATAAAAGAAAAAATGCCTACCAAAATCAGCAGTAGAAAGCCTACTGCTATCAAATTGTTGTTGACTCTAAATTTCATTCCGATTTCCTCATAATTTCATATATTTAGTATATATCGAGATGAAGAAAATTCCTAGACCATTATTCACATTTGATATTCTTTGGGCTATTATGAAGGTATGATTATTAAATTATCGGAAAATGCGAAAAAGATATTGGATACCATGCATAAAGCTGGTTATGAAGCATATGTGGTCGGAGGTTGTGTAAGAGATGCACTTTTATCGAGAGAACCCGGAGATTGGGACATAACGACCAATGCATTGCCTCAGGATATAAAAAAGCTTTTTAAGAGAACGATTGATACGGGAATCCAGCACGGAACGGTCACCGTTTTGATGGATAAAGAGGGCTATGAAGTAACAACTTACAGGATAGACGGAAAGTATGAAGACAGCAGGCATCCCAGCGAAGTGACTTTTACAAAGAGTCTTACCGAGGATATGAAGCGACGTGACTTCACCATAAATGCCATGGCTTACAACGAAGAAGAGGGGCTTATAGACAGGTTCGGAGGGATAGAAGACCTTGAGAATAAGCTTATAAGATGTGTCGGAGAACCTAAGGAAAGATTTACCGAAGATGCACTCAGAATCATGAGAGCTGTAAGATTCTCGGCGCAGCTTGACTACGATATAGAAGAAAAGACAAAAGAGGCGATAACAGAACTTGCACCTTCTTTGTCCAGGATAAGTGCGGAGAGAATCCAGACGGAGCTAGTAAAACTGCTTGTTTCCAATCATCCTGAGAAGGTTAAAGTTATGTATGAGCTTGGAATTACAAAGGTCATAATCCCTGAGTTTGATTTATGTATGAAAACGAATCAGGATAATCCGCATCATATGTACAGCGTAGGAGAGCATATCATCAATTCGCTTAAGTATGTGAGAAATGATAAAGTGCTTCGACTTACCATGTTTTTACACGATATAGCCAAACCTGCTACGATCACAACGGATGATGAAGGCATAAATCACTTTCAGGGTCATGCCCAGCTTGGTGAGAGGATGGCACATGATTTCTTCAGAAGGCTTAAGTTTGACAGAAATACCATGGACAGAGTATGCAAACTTGTTAAATACCATGATGACAGATTTCCTGCTACGGCTAAGAACGTGCGAAGAGTGATGAACAGAGTGGGTGAGGAAGAATTTCCTTTCCTTCTGGATGTCAAATATGCGGATACAATGGCTCAGAGCGATTATTGTCGCGATGAGAAGCTCAAAAATATAGAAGACTCGAGAGCGCTTTATCAAAAGATAAAAGAAGACGGCGAGTGTGTAAGTCTGAAAAATCTTGCGGTTAACGGCAAAGATCTGATCGAACATGGCGTTACGCCCGGAAAGCAAATGGGAGAGATTCTGGGAGCCATGCTTGAAGATGTAATTGACGAGCCGGCGCACAATAATAAAGAATATCTGCTCGATCCGGAGCATTTTAAAGACTTTTTACAAAAAGATCATCAATGAGGGGATGAACATGTGTAAATTCATGAAATCGGCCAAGGCAGTTGCAGCGACGTTTCTGGCTTTTGTGATTGCCGGAACTTACGGTATTAACGCAAATGCAGCCATAAAAGAAGAGAAGATCACAATATCTCTTTTGGGGAAATATGACTCTTCGGATACTGCAGCTATACGCTCGATAGACACTGAGAATAAGGAAATCAGGTTCAGAAACCATTCCACGGGAAAGACATATACTCTTAAATATGACAATACAAGTATGATGTACGACCTGAGAGGAACACCGATGTCCGCAAGACTTTTGGAAGAAGGTCAGATTGTAGATGTTAATTTCTTAAAGAGCAGCAAGCACATTACGTCGCTCAAGGTGTCTGATGAAGCGTGGACTATAGACGATACAAGGAATCATGAACTTGTAAGAGGCGACGGAACGGCAAGGATACTGGGCGAGATGTACAGAATCGATACCAGAACACTGATCCTGGCAGACGGTGCGCCCGCAATCGCAGAAGATATTCTTACAACAGACAATATAAAAGCATATGGAATCGGCAAGGAAATATACAGCATCGTAGTTACGAGCGGACACGGATACGTGAGCCTTTCATCGGATACAGTTGAGGATCACAGTCTGGTCGGAGCATGGCTTGAACTTGATAATGATGTTATTTACAAGATTTCTCCCAATATGCTTCTTAGTGCACCCGAGGGTGACTACAACTTGCAGATCCTCGGAAACGGTGCAGAGTACCAGGCAACAGTCAACATAAGCAGAAACACAGAAACTGTTGTTGATACGGGCAAAGTCACGATAACAAAGCCAAAAGAGGGGCTTGTCACTTTTGAGGTGACGCCGGAAGATGCAGAGGTGTATGTTGATGGCGAAAAGATGCTCACAGGAACATCGCAGTTTGTCGGTTACGGATATCATAATCTTAAGATCATGGCTGAAGGCTATATCACGCAGCATAAGTATCTTAAGGTTGGCACGGCAAAGTCTGTTGTGAAGATTGAGCTTGAGCCCGAATCTGACGATCAGGATTCTTCAAAGAGCTCAATGTCAGACAGCTCCGCTTTTTCATTATCAGATGACAAGGCAAACAAATCGTCCGCTTCAGTGTCTGTTGCGACTCTTCCCGGAAAGAGTGCATCCGCAACATCCGCTTCGAGTTCAGAGGATAAGAATAAGGCGAAGACACGCACAAACAAGGTTATCGAAGGACACAAGATCTATGTTGATGATCCTTCGGGAGTGGAATTATTCTTTGACGGAAATTATATAGGAGTAACGCCTGTAAGTTTGCCGAAAGTTTCGGGAAGCCATGAGATCATACTCAAAAAAGACGGTTATAAGACAAAGAGTTTTCGTGTGAATATAGATTCTGACGAGACGGATGTAAACTATGGATTTAATGACCTGGTAAAAGAGGAAAAGGAGACAGAGTACAGGCCAAAGGCTGAAGAGAATCCTTCAAATGTTTCTACTGCGAGCCCTGCGCCTGCCAATACAACGGCTCCTTCGACAAGTGCAAGTACTACTGAGCCTTCAGTGTCTGCAGCAACATCAGATACGTCTTCTGCAAAGGATACTTCATCTACCACAGCTTCTACCGAAGAAGAGGATAAAAAGAAGACTGTTTCAGATGGAAAAGACAAGGAACTAACCAAGGAAGAGGAGGAAACTCCCGGCAAGAACGGCGTTAATACAGGCAAAGAGGATACGTATAATAAGGACAAAGACCCAAAGGATAAAGAAGGCAAAGATAAAGAAAATCCCACAGGAAAAAAGGATAAAACCAATACTACAAATGACAACGATGCGGCAAATACCGCATCAGGAGAGGAATAAATGAGATTAGACAAATATTTAAAGGTAACAAGACTTATAAAGAGGCGCACTGTGGCAAATGAAGCCTGTGACGCCGGAAGAGTACAGATAAACGGCAAGCCTGCCAAGGCCTCAACGGATGTAAAAGTAGGAGATAAGATAACCATTGGCTTTGGCAACAAGGACGTAAATGTAGAAGTGCTTGATGTGCGCGAAACAATACACAAAGAAGACGTAACAGAGCTCTATCGCTATATTTGACATGGTTTTGCGGCATGTATTAGAATATAACTATAGAATGTAGTTGATGAGGTATATTATGGCAACAAAGGCACGCTACAAAAGGCGGAGTTTCCAAAATAAAACGGGTATGCTTTTAGCGACGTTTGTAGTTATAATCCTTGCTGTAGTCGTATCTGTAAAGAGTGTCAGTCTTATTAAGAAGGTTAATGAATATGAGGCCAGAGAAGAGGCTCTCAATTCTCAGATCAAGATTGAGACGGCAAGGAGTGAAGATATTGCTGAATTTGAGCGATATACGCATACACGTAAATATATAGAAGATACTGCTAAGGATAAACTTGGACTGGTTTATCCCGGTGAGATTATTTTTAAAAACGAGGACAGATAGTTTTTGTTGCTTTTATTTTGCGGAGCAGGGCGCAGACAATGATACGGGTACGTATGGGTCTGCGCTTTTTATATCATAGGAAATTGCTTTCCTATGATATTGTTTTTCAGTAGGAAAATAAAAACGGACGTATGAACAGATTTGAGAATACTGTATTAAATTATATAAGAGCCAATAACATGGTGTTTTCGGGAGAAAAGATCCTTGTGGGTTTTTCAGGCGGCGCAGATTCCGTCGCACTTTTACTGGTTCTTTTTAAATTAAAAGAATTACTTGGGATAGAGCTTGCAGCGGTTCACGTTAATCACGGAATAAGAGATGAGGCCGGGGATGACGCCGAATTTACGCAGAAATTCTGTGAAAAGAGGAATATAGATTATTTCCTTGTAAAAGAAGATGTTCCCAATATAGCCAAAGAGAAAAAGCTGACTGAAGAAGAAGCCGGACGAAATGTAAGATATGAGGCTTTTGGCAGAATCGCAGAAAAAGAAGGCGCTTCACATATCGCGGTGGCTCATCACAGAAATGACGTGGCGGAAACACTTCTTTTAAATTTACTTCGAGGAACCGGACTTCATGGCGCAGGTGCGATCAGGCCTGTAAGAGATAATGTGATAAGACCTCTTTTATGCGTAACAAGACAGGAAATTGAGGAATACCTTGAGGGCGAAGGAGAGGGATTTTGTCACGACGCGACCAACGATGAGAATGTTCATACAAGAAACAAGATAAGAAACGAGATTATTCCTTACATGTCAGAGAATATCAACGCAGAAGCGGTAAAGCATCTGTGCAGGGCGGCGGCTGATTTTGCGCTGGCCGATGATTTTATCGGAAAGGTGACAAGGCAGCTTTTTGATAAAACTTGTACCTTTGACGGAAAAAGTGTCAAAATAGAATTAGAAGGTTTTAGGGAAGAAGATATTTATATCCAAAAGAATGTGATTCTTAAGTGTTTCGAGCTGCTGACTCCAAACAGGAAAGACATCACATCAAGCCATGTGGATGCAGTGATGGATATTATGGGATCGAGTGACGGAACGGCTTCGGTCGATCTTCCGTACGGACTTGTTGCAAAAAGGGAGTACGGAATACTGACGTTTTCGAAAGGTACGCAGGAAGGCTTTGATAATACGCTTGTTATAGATTTTTTTGCCAAAGCCCAAAAAGAAGGTGAGGCAAGCGAATATGTTCCGGGACTTGGAAGAATGAGTGCTGTAATAAAACAGTTTTTGCCCGGAGAAAGCATTCCAAGTAGCACGTATACTAAATGGTTTGATTGTGATAGAATACAAGCAGCCGTTTTCAGATGCAGAAAAGCGGATGATTATATCTATATCGATACTGAGAGCGGTATTCACAAGAAAAAGTTGTCAAAGTTCATGACAGATGTAAAGATTCCAATTGATAAAAGAGATAAAATATATGTATTGGCTGACGGAGACCATGTTTTGTGGGTTCCCGGATACAGAATAAGCGCCGGTACTAAGGTGAGTGAAGATACAAAACGTATTTTGGCTATAAATTTTTTTGACGGAGGACAGAACGGTGGCTGAATCAGTTCGCGTTTTATTAACAGAAGAGGAAGTAGACAAGAGGATAAAAGAGCTTGGAGATGCGATAAGCAGAGATTATCAGGGAGAAACAGTGCACCTTGTATGCGTTTTAAAGGGTGGAGTGTTCTTTATGTGTGAGCTTGCAAAGCGTATCACAGTTCCTGTTACTATGGATTTCATGTCTGCATCAAGTTACGGAAGTTCTACAAAATCAAGTGGAGTAGTTAAGATTGTAAAAGATCTCGATGAGCCGCTTAAGGACAGACACGTTATTATTGTAGAAGATATTGTGGATTCCGGAAGAACATTGTCATATCTTATCAAGATGCTCGGAGACAGAGAGCCTGCAAGTATTAAGCTTTGTACATTACTTGATAAACCTGAGCGCAGAGTAACAGATGTAAAGGTGGATTACACCGGATTTGAGATTCCTGATGAGTTTGTTGTCGGATATGGTCTGGATTATGATCAGAGATATCGTAATCTTCCATATATAGGTGTGGTAGAATTTAATTAATAGGTATCAAAGAAAAAGCTTCCGAAAGGGGAACATAAAGACTTGAACCGTAATAAAAGTTTTAATTCAATTTTTTTATTTGTAGTAGTATTACTTTTTTGTGTAGTATTTCTCGAGTACGGAAAGGGATTCTTCTCGAGCCAGTCAGGCACGTATTCCATGAATGAATTTGAGCGTGATCTTGAAGGAGGAGCCATTGCGTACGTAACTATAATGCCTAATTCCGAAACTCCGACGGGATCTGTAAGAGTCGGATTTACCAACAATAACGATGATATAACTTTCTTTACGACAGACGTGACCAAGGTAGAAAGCCTTGTTACAGAGAAGGACGTAAAGACCGAGGTAAAAGACATTCCGTCTGAGAATGTGCTTATCAACGGAATAATTCCCGTGATTGTCGGACTTATTGTGATGGTATTTGTTTTTTCACTGTTCAGCAATATGCAGGCAAGCAATTCGGGAAACAGCCGGATGATGAATTTTGGAAAGAGCAGAGCCAAGCTTTCTACAAGTGATGAAAACAAGGTAAAGCTCGACGATGTTGCCGGACTTAAGGAAGAAAAAGAACAGCTTGCAGAGATTATCGCTTTCCTCAAAGATCCCAGTAAATTCACTGCTGTAGGAGCCAGAATTCCCAAGGGTGTTCTTCTTGAGGGTGCACCAGGAACAGGTAAGACACTTCTTGCAAGAGCTGTAGCAGGTGAAGCGGGAGTACCTTTCTTTAGTATTTCAGGTTCCGATTTTGTAGAGATGTTTGTCGGTGTCGGTGCATCAAGAGTAAGAGACCTTTTCACAGAGGCCAAAAAGAATGCGCCTTGTATTATATTTATCGACGAGATCGATGCAGTTGCAAGACGACGCGGAACAGGTATGGGCGGCGGACATGACGAGAGAGAGCAGACTCTTAACCAGATGCTTGTTGAAATGGACGGCTTTGGTGTTAACGAGGGAATAATCGTAATGGCTGCTACAAACCGAGTAGACATCCTCGATCCCGCCATCTTAAGACCGGGAAGATTTGACAGAAAGATCACCGTGACAAGACCTGACATCGGTGAAAGAGAAGCCATTCTGAATGTTCATGCGCATAATAAGCCTCTTGGAAGCGATGTCGATCTTAAGCAGCTGGCACAGACAACTGCCGGATTTACAGGCGCAGATCTTGAGAACCTTCTCAATGAAGCAGCGATAAATGCAGCGGTAGACAACAGAAAGTACATTACTCCCGAAGATGTAAATAAGGCATTTACTCAGGTGGGAATCGGAACTGAGAAGCACAGTAAGATCATTTCCGAGAAAGAGAAGAAAATCACGGCTTATCATGAGACCGGCCATGCAATCTTGTTCCATCTTCTTCCCGATGTCGGACCTGTTCATACAATCTCGATCATCCCTACAGGACTTGGGGCTGCAGGTTATACAATGCCTCTTCCCGAAAATGATGACATGTTCCTTACAAAGAGCAAAATGCTTCAGGAGATCATGGTATCACTCGGCGGAAGAATCGCAGAAGAGATCATCTTTGGAGACATTACGACAGGGGCTTCAAGCGATATCAGAAAAGCCACTCAGGAAGCCAGAAGTATGGTTACCAAGTACGGAATGTCAGATACTATCGGTGTTGTAAACTATGACGACAATGAGGAAGATGTGTTTATCGGTTATGATATATCTCATTCCAAGAAGCACAGTGAGCTTATGTCGGGCGAAATAGATAAAGAAGTAAAGACAATAATAGACAAGTGTTACGCGAAGGCTAAAGAGATTATTCTTAAGTACGAGGATATTCTGCACAGCAGTTCTGCACTTCTCATAGAAAAGGAGAAGATCGGAAGAGAGGAGTTTGAAGCATTATTCGACGGACATAATGTAGATGTCGACTTTGCAGTAGAAATCTGATTTGTTGTGAAAATTGCACAAAAACCAATAGCTGTTTTTGACAAATTTGTGGAGTATTAGTATTTACGCAGTTTTGAGTGGGTGTTAGTATAATATGCGTAACCCCCCAATACATTATATAGTTTTTTGCTATACCCCATAAGAAAGAAATACCTTCTCTTAGAAAAGACAGCTATGCTGTCTTTTTTGCTTTGTGCAAAAATGTTTAGTTTACGCGAATATGACCAATGGTATGGGAATGACTTATGAATGAAAGCGCATTTTTCCATGACATGACCTTAGATTATCTAAGGCCGGCGGAACCTGACAAAAACAGAAAGGTAGATATAAGATTCAGATGCAGGAGAGCAGAGGCATCTGAAATTATTCTCGTGTGGAAAGGCGAAAGACATCCCATGACTTGCTTGGAGACGTCAGGGGAGTTTGATTACTACGATGCGTCAGTAAATGTAGGTGAGGAGCCTGCGAGCTATTTCTTTGAAATAGAAGGTATGGACGGCAGCTTTTTTTACTATGATAAGAGAGGCGCCGTTACAAATATAATGGAGAGCATGAATTTCAGGATATATCCCGGCCTTTCAACTCCCAAGTGGGCCAAAGGTGCGGTGATATACCAGATATTCGTGGAGAGATTCTGTAACGGTGACAAGGATAATGACGTTGTCACCGGTGAATATTCTTATTACGGAAGAAACGTAGTGAAGGTCGATGAGTGGGACAGATATCCCGATCCTCAGTACGATTTCGGAGAATTCTATGGAGGCGATCTTCAGGGTGTAATGGATAAACTCGACTATCTCAAGGACCTTGGGATAGATGCGATCTATTTTAACCCGCTGTTTGTATCTCCATCTTGTCACAAATATGATACCCAGGATTATGATCATATAGATCCTCACTTTGGAAAGATTGTTGAGGACGGTGGAAGTGCGCTTGATAAAGACGAGCACGACAATACCAAAGCAACCAAATATATTAAGCGCGTCACAGATTTAAGAAACCTTAAAGCCAGTGATGACCTTTTTGCGAAGCTTGTCAGTGAAGCACATAAGCGAGGAATAAAGATCATATTGGACGGAGTGTTCAATCATTGCGGCTCCTTTAATAAATGGATGGACAGAGAGCGGATCTACGAGAATAACAAGGATTATGAGCCCGGAGCATTTATTTCGAAAGATAGCCCGTATCATGATTTCTTTGCGTTTCACGGTGACAGCTGGCCTTATAATACACAGTATGACGGCTGGTGGGGATATGATACACTTCCAAAGCTTAATTACGAGGGTTCAAAAAAGCTTGAGGAATATATATTAAGCATTGGCAGAAAGTGGGTTTCACCGCCTTTCAACGCGGATGGATGGAGACTTGACGTGGCCGCCGATCTTGGCCATTCGCAGGAGTACAATCACTATTTCTGGAAGAGATTCAGGGAAGAAGTGAAAAAAGCCAATCCCGATGCGATAATCCTTGCCGAACAGTACGGACCTGCAGCCGACTGGCTTAGGGGCGATGAGTGGGATACCGTTATGAACTACGACGCTTTTATGGAGCCGGTCACATGGTTTCTTACCGGAATGGACAAGCACAGCGACGAGTTCAAGCCTACAAGAATAGGAAATGCCAGAGAATTTTTTGACACAATGCTATATATAGGCGGTGAGAATTTTACCATGCCGTCCCTTTATACGGCGATGAATGAGCTGTCCAATCACGACCATTCGAGATTTCTTACCAGGACGAGTCAGAAGGTCGGACGTAGCAGTACACTCATGGCATCATCGGCCAATACCGGAATAAGTAAGCCTGTGATGAGGGAAGCGGTCATGATACAGATGACCTGGCCCGGTGCGCCTACAATTTATTACGGAGACGAGGTCGGACTGTGCGGCTTTACGGATCCCGATAACAGGAGAACGTATCCTTGGGGCAAAGAAGACCTTGAAATGCTCGAGTATCACAAGAAGTTGATAAAAATTCACAAGAAATACAAGGAATTTACCGAAGGCTCGATACGCGAGCTGTACGCTGACTTTAATTTCATTGCGTACGGGCGCTTTAACAGGACTGCAGCTTCCATCGTGATAATAAACAACAATGAATATGAGGTGACAAAAGAGATACAGGTGATGCCTGTGGGAATCCCCAAAGATGCAATCCTTACCCGGCTCATGCTTACAGATGGAATGGGCTTTATAGATGCAAAGAACGAAATGAGGGTAAAAGACGGGATTCTTACGGTATCGGTGTCGAGAAAATCAGGTCTGATACTGAGATATGACAGCATGGCACCTACAACATCAGATGGATTCTGGGCTGACAACTTCATTAGCTTTGAATGATTGTGAAAAGATTAACTTTATTTTTTGGAATGGTAAGTATATAATAGATTTAGTCGTTCAATATGGGCGTGGGGATAAAAGCGCCTAAAAAATATAATGTAAGGGAGAAAAACTATGTTAGTATCCGCAAAAGACATGCTTGTAAAAGCAAAAGAAGGTCACTACGCAGTAGGACAGTTCAACATCAATAACCTTGAATGGACAAAGTCTATTCTGTTAACAGCTCAGGAGCTTAATTCCCCGGTTATCCTCGGTGTATCTGAGGGTGCAGGTAAGTACATGACAGGATTTGAGACTGTTTCTGCTATGGTTAAGGCAATGGACAAGTGCCTCGGAATCACTGTTCCCGTTGCTCTTCACTTAGACCATGGTACATATGACGGATGTTATAAATGCGTTGAGGCTGGATTCACATCTATCATGTTTGATGGATCTCACTACGATATCGAGGAGAACGTTGCTAAGACAACTGAGCTTGTAAACGTTGCTCATCATCTCGGACTTTCTATCGAGGCTGAAGTTGGTTCAATCGGTGGAGAAGAAGACGGAGTAGTTGGAATGGGTGAATGCGCAGATCCCAACGAGTGTAAGAGAATTGCAGATCTTGGTGTAGATATGCTTGCTGCAGGTATCGGAAATATCCACGGTAAATATCCTGAAGGATGGCCGGGACTTAGATTCGACGTTCTCGATGCTATCCAGCAGAAGACAGGAGCTATGCCTCTCGTTCTTCACGGTGGTACAGGAATTCCTGCAGAGATGATCAAGAAAGCTATTTCACTTGGTGTATCAAAGATCAATGTTAATACAGAGTGCCAGCTTTCATTCGCAGACGCAACACGTAAGTATGTGGAAGCAGGTAAGGATCTTGAAGGTAAGGGATTCGATCCCCGTAAGCTTCTTGCTCCCGGTGCTGATGCTATCAAGGCTACAGTTAAGGAGAAGATGGAACTCTTCGGATCAGTTGGAAAGGCTTGATCGTTTATTCCAATTTATTAAGAACAACGAGGCGGAGCCGTATGGCTTCGCCTTTTACATTATATAAGGGGAAAAAGATGCATAACGAACTTACAAAAAAAGATATAGAAGACATGGAAGCAGAGATTGAGCACCGCAAAGTAGTGGTGAGAAAAGAGCTTCTTGAACATGTAAAAGAAGCGCGTGCTCAGGGAGATCTCTCTGAGAATTTTGAGTACTATGCAGCAAAAAAGGCAAAGAATCAGAATGAGAGCAGGATCAGATTTTTGGAGAGAATGATCAAGACCGCAAAAGTTATCGATGATGAGAGCGGTGAAGATCAGGTTGGAATGAATAAGTCCGTTACGGTCGTATTGGACGAAGACAAATCTGAAGAAACGTACAAGATTGTTACAACAATGCGACAGAATTCATTGAAGGGACTTATCAGTATTGAGTCTCCGCTTGGAAAACAATTGCTTGGACATAAAGTGGGAGACCATGTTAATATTAAAGTGAGCGATGAATATAGTTACGGTGTAACGATAACAAAAATAGAAAATACAGGATTAACTGATAACGACAAGATAAGAGATTTCTGAGTAGTATTTCCGAAATGGAGGTATTATGCACGTATTTCAACCTGTGAATCCCGAAGATATTGAAGAGGGAGCATATAGTTTTGTTGGACAGAAAATAATAATTACCTGTAAAGATGGAGATAAAGTAAACGCGGCATCTGCGCCCTGGGGCGGGGTCGGATACGTGTGGAATAAACGAGTCACTTTCATATTTGTTCGCGCGAACAGATATACAAGAGAGTGCATCGACAGATCGGGAGAATATTCAATAAGTTTTGTGAATCAGGAAACTTATCGCGGAGCTCTTAAGTACCTTGGAATGGTATCGGGAAGAGATGAGGATAAGATCGCTGGTTCCAGGCTTACGGTCAACAATTATGAAGGAATCCCGTTTATTGATGAGGCGCATGAAGTAATACCATGCAAAGTTTTATATAAGCATCTGTTTGATGAGAGCTGTTTTATTGATAAGAGTATAATCCAAGACCTACATCTGGAGAAGGATCAGTATATCATGTATGTAGGCGAGGTACAGACGATATTGTTGAAATAACAGGTCAGGCTGTCTTGCGAGGAATATATGAAGAACGTCAAAATGCTAAGGCTCTTTTTCGGCATCTTAATTTCTGTTGCTGTTACAATGTCTTTTTTATGTGGTTGTGCATCTGCTATATCTGATGAGGCACAACAGATGGCTTCTGTGCCAAAAGAAGAGAAGGAACCTCGTAAACTGATACGCATTGCAGCGTGGTACGAGGAGTCCTATATCACAAATATCAAGACCTTTCTGGCAAATAGATTTCCTGAATATGATTTTGAATATATTTACATCCAGCGAACTAATTACGAATCTGTAATTGATTCGCAGATATCTTACGACGGTGCGGCGGATATTATATGCGTCACCGAGAATATGGCCAAAAGATATGCAAGAGGCGGATATCTTGTGCCGCTTTCCAAGATGGTAAAAGGCTTTTCGGAGGATGCACTGGATAAATTCAGGTATTTGAATGAATATTATGCTGTTCCGAGCGTAAGTTCATACGAGTGTTTTTATGTAAACAAAGAATACTTCGAAAAATTCGGATTTAAGCCTCCATCTGTATATACTGATTTTTATGACATGTGTGCAAAGATACGTGAAAATGGCATGAAACCGTTATCGTCTGGGCTCAAAGATAAAGAAGGCCTTGCAAGCAGTGCGATGGCGATAATGCAGGCAACATATTTCAGGACGCCTGAAGGAGAAAGTTTTGGAACAAGACTCGGGGAAGGGAAAGCTTCTTTTTACGAAGAAGTTTATCCGCATATGGACATATGGTACAAAATGATCGAAGAAGGCATTTTTACGCGCGATATGTGCCTTATGGATAAAAAGGCTGCGATAGAAGAATTTGCGTCGGGAAAGACGGTTATTTTGTCAGGAGGACCTGAGGATTACAATCAGATCTACAAAGAGAATCCGGCAATAAAATTGGATACGATTGCGTTTGGCGGACACGATGACGGAACTGAGCTTTTGACCGGAGGCTGCGAGTACGGTTTTGCCGTAGTAAATGATAACCAAAATGTAAACGACGCGCTCAAGGTTGTAAGGTCCCTTACTACGCTTATGGGGCAGAGGGCAATCTGGAAAGATTCTCCGGGAAGTAAGACATATCTTAAAAATGTGGAATTTGAAATGCCGCATGAATTCGATAATCTAAAAGATGCATTGGAGAACAATCTTTATCTGCCTTATACGGGATGGGGATATTACAGCAGAGAGATATCTGTAGAATTGGAAAATGAACTGCAACAAGTTCTGCTTGGAAGAGAGGACTTGGAAGATGCATTTAAGAGGATAGATGAAAAGACAAAAGCAATAGTTGAAGGTAATTGATCTAGAGGGGAAAGTATGGATAGCTTACTTAATATACTAAAATTGCGAAGTATAAAGCATCAGCTGAAAGCTATTTTTGCCATGCTTGTTGTGCTGCCTATTGTTATTATCGGTGTATATGCTTATGTGGTGTCAAAGAGTAATGTAACGGAGCTTACCAGAGCATCTATGAAGGGAAGCGCCGAGGTTATAGCAAACGGAATTGAAATGGGGGTAAAAAGAGAGACTGATGTAATCAAATTTTTTTCCTATGAAGAAGCATTCAGAAGAGCGCTCGATCATGCGGATGCAGATCCGTACACACTTTCAGCCGAGATGACAGAGACCATCGAACCTTTGATATGGTACTACATCGGAAGTGACAGCGATATAGAGGAAATACATATCTATTCTGAGAGAATCAAAGAGGACAGAATCGGTGAGTTTTTGAGCTATCCTCATGACGAGGGAATAAAAGCCTGGTATGAGATGTGCAGAGGTGATAACGGAAGTATATGGGTCATAAATGAAAAAGGAGAGGTATATATCATCAAATCTCTCCTTGATGCCGCGACTACATCCAAGATGATCGGAATGATCACTCTTAAAGTAAATAAAAAGAGCTTTTTTTCCACGACTACAAATACGAGGTATCAGGATAACGGACTTGCAATTGTTGATTCGTCCAATAAGATCGTTGCCAAAAAAGATTTAAGAAGCAGTGTGCTCGACAGAAAAGTCACAGAAGATATAATGGCCGGAAAATACGTCAATCTGGACGGATTCAAATCGACGGATGATTATCTGATAATAAAGTCCAAAGAAATGAATAACGGCTGGCAGATGTATTACTACGTTGACAGCAGGGAAATGCTTGCCGATGAAATAACCATTCTTTTGGGCGATCTTATCATAGCCATAACTATCCTTGCACTGGGATTCCTTATCGCGTCGCAGATGGCTAATCGATTATGTGCAAGAATAGAGGGACTTAACATCATTGCAGAAGACATAAAAAGAGGAGACTTTGAGGTAGCTATTGTCGATGACGGAGAAGATGAGATCGGACAGCTGTATAAGTCCATGATAGATATGGCGTCACAGCTTAAGACAATGGTTGATGAGATCAAGAGAAGAAATGAGAGGGAGCTGTTTCTTAAAGAAAATGATATTCATTACAGAGACTGGCTTTTTGACTTTGTCGTTGAAAAAAATAATGATATTCTCGCGATAGTAAATGCAAAGAGTTTCGAGGTTGAATTCCTTACAGCCAATGCAGCGGATATCTTGGGCATACCGTCGAAAGAACTTTTTAAAGATATAAGGAACATAAATATAGCACAGAAAACGGGTAAAGAAGACAGGCTGAGTACTATATTTGAAAGGTGCGCACAGACAGGTAAAGTTGAAGTTGTGGATGAGATAAGACTTCACAATTATGTGTCCAATACAGACCTGTATTACAGAGGAGCAGTGGCCTGCACAATAGATGACAGCGGAAGAAGGCTTGCTATAGCTTTTTATGACAGAACACAGGAAATCATGAAAAATCATCAGTTGCAGGAGGCATTTAATGCAGCTGAAACAGCGAACAGAGCAAAGACAAATTTCCTTGCAAATATGTCGCATGATTTCAGAACTCCTATGAATGCGATAACCGGATTCAATCTCCTTATAGAAAAGCACTATGATGAGCCGGAAAAAGTAAGAGAATATACCCGTAAGATAGGTCTTGCTTCAAGGAACTTATTGGCCCTTCTAAATGAGGTTCTTGATATGAGTAAGATTGAGAGCGGAAGAACCACTCTTGATATCAAGGAAATGGCGATAGGTATCCTTCTTGAAGAGATCAACTCTGTAATAGCATATCAGGCAAAGGTAAAAAGGCAGGAATATATTGTTAATGCAGAGGGGCTAAGGCACGATGTATTCATGGGTGATAAACAGAGAATAAATGAGATTCTCATGAATATACTCAGCAATGCAATAAAATATACCGGAGAAGGCGGAAAGATCGAGTTTACGATAAAAGAGACCGAATCGGCAACTGAAGGCTTTAATGATCTGATCTTTATCATAAAAGATAATGGTATAGGCATGAAGCCTGAATATAAAGAGAGAATATTTGAGGCATTTTCCAGGGAAGAAAGCCATGTAAATAAAGAGATACAGGGAACAGGTCTTGGAATGGCAATAACGAGAAGTCTTGTAGAGCTTATGGGCGGTACGATACGTGTAGAAAGTGAGGAAGGAAAAGGCAGTACATTTACTGTTATTTTGAGGCTCCAAGCAGTGGATGAAGCGGACGTTGATTTCTGGAAAAGTCATGGCATAAGAAGGATTCTTTTTATCGACAGCAAACACAGCGAGTGTGAGCAGCTTGCTGAGAAGCTTAATAATGACGGTGTCGATGTAATGGAATCTCCTACCGGATTCGGAGCGCTTCATCTGATAGATGTCTGTCAGGCTGAAGATACACCTGTAGACCTAATACTTGTGGACCAGAAAGTACAGAACATGACGGCACCTGAAATCGTGAAGAATATCAGGGCAAAAGATAAGTCGAAATCAGCTACATCTTTAATTGTTGTTATGGCGGATGATTTTGAGTCTATAGAAGACGAAGCAAAAGAGGCGGGGGCAAACGATCTTTTGCAGAAGCCGCTGTTTATATCCAGTCTTAAGCAGTCTATAAATGATATTGACAAGAGGATAACGGAAGCAAATGATGATGATACAGAGAATCCGCTTAACGGAATGAAATTCCTTGCGGTGGAAGATAACGATATTAACGCGGATATTCTGGCAGAGCTTATGGCTATGGAGGGAGCTTCTGTTATCAGGTGCGTAAACGGACAGGAAGCGGTTGAGAAATTCAAGGCTTCAAAAGAAGGCGATTTTGACATGATCCTGATGGATATCCAGATGCCTGTCATGAACGGATATGAGGCGACAATTCTGATACGCGGTCTTAAGACGGAATGGGCACAGAAAATACCGATAATCGCCATGACTGCAAATGCCTATGCGGATGACATCCAAAAGAGCTATGATTCGGGAATGAATGCGCATATATCAAAGCCAATAGATATAAAGGTCGTCGAAAAGACAATAATGGAGTTCAAAAAAGCGTAAAACTATGAGAAAATAGGGAGTGCAGGGATATTGTGCATTCTCTGTTTTTGTATCAAAAATATTATCTTTATGAGAGGAGAGACGTATATGAATGGCATAAAAAAAGTAATTGATGATATTTTTTGGATCGGAGGAAGCGACAGAAGACTCGCAAGATTCGAGAACATTTTTCCGATTCCTGAAGGCGTTTCATACAATAGCTATTTTATAGATGATGAAAAGACTGCAGTTTTTGATACTGCAGACATCACAATTTCAGACCAGTATCTTGAGAATTTAAAGACAGTTATTTCGGGTAAAAAATTGGACTATCTTGTGGTACTTCATATGGAGCCCGATCACTGCTCTCTTATAAACACTGTAGTTACGATGTTTCCTGAGGTTACAGTGGTTAGCGGGGCTAAATCTTTTGAGTTTATGAAGCAGTTTTTCCCCGAGTCTGAGAACTATAAAAAATTGGAAGTAAAAGAGGGGGATGAACTCTCTACAGGGAAGCACACATTTAAATTTATTGCAGCACCGATGGTACATTGGCCTGAGGTACTTATGGCATATGATGTGACTTCAAAGGCTCTTTTTGCCGCAGATGCGTTCGGTACATTCGGAGCGCTCGACGGAGGGCTGTTTGCAGACGATTATGATTTTGAGAAAGATTTCCTCGATTCAGCAAGAAGATATTATGCAAACATTGTAGGTAAATATGGTATGCCTGTTCAGACCGTTCTTAAAAAGGCGGCAGGACTTGATATTCAGATGATACTTTCTCTTCACGGTCCCGTATGGAGAGAGAATATAGGCTGGATTCTTGATAAATACCAGAAGTGGAGCACATATACCGCAGAGACCGATGATATCGCGATCGTATACGGAAGTCTTTACGGACACACTGCAAGTGCTGCCGAAGCAGTTGCAACTTCGTTAAGAGAGAAGACCGGAAAGAATGTAAAAGTTTATGATGTTTCAGGAACAGATGTATCATACCTCATAGGTGAAGTTTGGAGATGCAGCAAGATAGCTTTGATCTGTCCTACATATAACGGCGGAATTTATCCTCCGATGGAGGCATTCATAAATGATATGCTTGCGCTTGGAGTTCAGAACAGGATTTTTGCACTCGGACAGAACGGAACATGGGCACCTGTTACGGTTAAACTTATGACAGACAAACTTCAGACTCTTAAGAACGTTAAGATCCTTGAGCAGAATCTGACTATCAAGAGTGCGCTTTCTAAAGGTGATACAGAAGCAGTTGAGGCATTTGCCGATGCTGTTGCAAATTCAAGCTTTTAAGTATAAACTCAAAAAAGAAATTTAATATAGAAAAACGTGATAAGACGTGGAGGAAAGTTGTGAAAAGAAGTAATACTTTTAAGATGATCATCGGTATCATAATGACAGCGGGAGCGGTTCTTTGTGCAGCTGGAACGTATGATTCTGTTAATTTTGGAAAGGGCAGTGTCGCAGAGGCTGCCGAGAGAGTTGTTAGTATTGATTCATGTACCATTTCAGGAAGCAGCGTAGTAGTTAATGTTTCTGCAAACAGTTTACCGGGTTCGGATGACGGAAAATATTATCTGTACGCAGATGAAGTTTATCAGGACGGTGTAACGGGTAAAGTTGTAGCAACAACAGACAGAGCTAAGAGCGGAACATTTAAGTTTGATCTTGGACTTGGAACAAAAGAGTCAAATCTTTCAAAGAAATTTCTTGTTGCTGTTAAGAGCGGCGGATCAATGGTTCAGGTAAGTGATGAACACTACATCACAAATCCCGAAGCAGTAGCAAGCAAAACGGTAGGAAGAAACGACCACGGAATGAAGGGAATTCTTCCAAATGATGCAGACGCTGCAACATTTAAGGATCTTGGTATTGCTCAGATGGTTTATAACCTCTACATGGGAGATATTGTCGGACCTTCATCAAACGGGGCTTATCCTACAACAGAGTTTTCGTATGATGGAAAGACATATCAGTTCAATACCGCAGCACTTCAGCAGTATGATGGTTTTGTAAGATGGTGCTCTATCAATAATTTCCAGCTTACACTTACTATCTTGAACAATAAGACATCAGCCGGTGCTGATCTTATACATCCTCTTTCAAGAGATGCACATGTATGTCCGGGATATGCAATGAACACCAAAGAGGATGAAGGAACACAGCATCTTAAGGCTATCGTAGCATTCCTTGCACAGAGATATTCAGGCGGACAGTTTGGAACTGTTGATAACTGGGTAATCGGAAACGAAGTAAATGCCAGAACAGAATGGTACTACATGAACTCAACAAATCTTGAGCTCAATGTAAGCGAGTATGTAAAGGCATTCAGAATCTTCTACAATGGTATCAAGAGTGTAAACGCAAATGCAAGAGTTTATAACTCTATCGATCAGGAGTGGAACAGAAAGTCCAATCCCGGATGCTTTATGTCAAAGGAATATCTCGACAGATTTAATTACTATATCAGACGTGAAGGAAACGTTGACTGGTCACTTTCGGTACACCCTTACAACGCACCTTTGTTTGACCCTTACGCATGGAAGCAGCAGGCTGAGTATGTAAATACATCTCTTTCTACGCCTTATATCACGATTGAGAATATTTATCTTCTCACAGATTATATGAACCGCGAGGAGTTACTCAATCCTGCAGGAAAAGTAAGACAGATTTCTCTTTCAGAGATTGGTTATACTTCAAGCTTCGGAGAAGATGCACAACTTGCATCAATCGTATATGCATATACAATGGCTCAGAATAATCCTTATATCACAAGCTTTATCCTGTTCAGAGAGACAGATGATGCACATGAGATGGAGAGCCATATTGCACAGGGACTTAAGAACCTTGACGGAAGCAAGAAACAGTCCTATGATGCTTACAAATATATGGATACAAAGGAAGCAGGAACTTACAAGGCAAAAGCTTCTCAGATAATCGGACAGGATGTTGATGCAATGGTTGCAAACAGAACATTCATGAGCAGACACGGTTGGTTTTTGAACGACTAAAATAATTATTGGGCTTAAATAGATTCGACACATCCGTAAGGATGTGTCGTTTACTATAAGTATGGGGTAAAATATGAGCAATTCCAGAGAAAAAGAACTTGAAACATTAAACAAGATAACAAGTATGCAAAAGGATCTTTTGGGAAGCCTCTACGGAGATTTCTTTTCTTCACCTGTTTCCAAACCTTCTTCAGGAGCAGATTTACAGGAGAAAAAAGAAAGTACAACAAAGAGCGTAAGTGAAACGCCTTCGGAGACGAAAGGTGATGCGGTAAAAAATGCGCAGAATGCTTTGGACGAAGCGAAAGCTCTTTTTGCTGCCGACAGTAACCTTAATTCTGCTGAAGAAAAAAAGGATGAGGAACCGGAAGAAGATCCTATGGAGACGCTTGATAAGCTCATCGGCCTTGGATCGATAAAGGATGACGTCAAAGAACTCACTGCCTTTGTTAAGGTGCAAAAAGCAAGACAGGAACAGGGACTTAAATCGGTACCTGTATCTCTCCATCTGGTATTTACAGGAAATCCCGGAACGGGTAAGACAACCGTTGCCAGAATAATTGCCAAGATCTACAAGCAGATAGGTGTTCTTTCAAAAGGACAGCTCGTTGAAGTGGACAGATCGGGACTTGTTGCGGGATATGTCGGACAGACTGCCATCAAGACAACCGAGCAGATAAAAAAAGCCATGGGCGGAGTTCTTTTCATAGATGAGGCATATTCTCTTTCACAGAAGGATGATGCTTTCGGACAGGAAGCCATAGACACCATACTTAAGGCAATGGAGGACAACAGAAAGGATCTTGTCGTTATCGTTGCGGGCTATACAGAGCCCATGAAGAAATTTGTAGAGAGTAATCCGGGCTTAAAATCAAGGTTCAACAAGTATATTGAATTCCCTGATTATTTGGTGGATGAACTTGAAGAAATTTTCTACATGAACTGCCAAAAATATGATTACAAAGTTGAAGATGATGTAAAGCATCAGATAAGGGCGCTTATTACATCAAGGAAGATGGGAAGCATCGAGAATTTTGCAAATGCCAGGGAAATAAGGAATCTTTTTGAAGAGATTATCACAAATCAGGCTAAGCGAGTATCGACGTTGGAATCGCCCACAAATGATGATATGATGACGATATGCCTTGATGACCTCAAAGATCTCACTCAGTTAGAGAATAAACAGGACGCAGATCAACAGGGTATTGAAAAATAATAACATGGCTGATATAATCAAATTTGCTGTCGGATTGTTTTCCGTCAGCACTACGGAATGTGGCTCAGTTTGGTAGAGCGCTGCGTTCGGGACGCAGAGGCCGCAGGTTCGAATCCTGTCATTCCGACTCAGTATTTTCAAGGGTTTGCAGATTTGCAAGCCCTTATTTTTATATCATAGGAAATTGCTTTCCTATGATACAAAAACGCTCCGCTATGGATGCGACCGATGCGCAGATGAATTATGCAAGCTAAAGCTTGCGCGCATCGGCGCGCAAAGAGTTGCAAAGCAACTCTTTGTTCTTTAACGGCTTCCCTTATTATTTTTTTTATAATTTCTTCGATATATATATAAGGGAGGTATAAAGAATGAATACATCGTTTAATTCAGTATGTGCTTTATCACAGCCATGTTCAGACTGTTATAAGAATACAACGGAAACATTTGTTATGCCTAAGCGTCCACCTGAAAATGGTGCAATATCACAGATTTATGAAACTAAACGAAATATTTTTATAAATATTACTCCTGAAAAAGATGAAAAAATGGCTGTAGATATTATTTCGCCTAAAAATCATGAAATAATAGAGCACTATGTTGTTGATCCATCAGAGATTCAACCGGATAATGCAAGTTATGTTGAAATGCTTGCATTGGAGAAATATTTGGTTATGAAAGGCGAATGTGAGTCGGTTTTATCAGGTTTTTTGACAATACTTTATGAAAAAGAAGATTTGAACGAGAAGGCTAATCATTTAGACGAGATAAAGAGATCTTCTGACAATTCATTGACTTACTTGTCATTTGATGATTACTTAAAAGATCGAAAAGCAACATATGCGATACTTAATTGGAAAGTAAAAAAGTAAATGATATCTATATTATAATTTCTTCGATATATATGGGAGGTATAAAGAATGAATACATCATTTAATTCAGTAAGTGCTTTATCACAACCATATTCATACTCATTTTCTTCGGAAAAAAATAATACCAAAATTATCAATGATTTATCACAAACTTCTGATGTAACACCAGTACCAGACCAAAATGAATTAAAGCATGATGAATTAATTTGTCTTGATTATGCTTTATGCGGTGATGTAGGAAATCCAGCTAAGCCTTATTGTCAATTTTATAAACCTGTAAACTATTCTGATGATGATCCTATTTATGTTGCAAAGTTATATCCATGGGATGATTCAGAACCAATCATTAGAGAAATTCATTTAAAGGATCTTGATTCGTCTCATATGGATAAATATGAAACATTTGCATATGGAATCCATTTAAAAGAACAGGGAAAAATTCCTTATTTAAATGACATATTAATTGCATATGATCATGCAAATGATAACACATCAAACAATAATTCTAATTCTAATAAAGTAAACATCATAGATTCAATAAAAGAATTTATGAATGAAGGACTTAAATATGGATATTATGAACAATATATGCACTATCTATCTCTATTTAATATTCTTAAATAAAAAAGGGGGCTGTCGCATAGAGCGACAGCTTATAGGAAATCCTGTACATACCTTTTTATATACATTTGATTGTGGAAAACTAAATAATGGATCCCATCAATTTTTTTTCAGAACCACATCACATAATCGTCTCTGGAACACAGTAACAAGAGTCCATAACTTTTAAAGGTACATAAAAATGATTGGAATATATAATACCACATATAGCCCTAGCTGTAACAAGATTACGCATAATGCTCAAACATCTACAGAGACATTTACTGAACCGCCTAGCCCACCAATGAACGGTGCTACATTACAGCATTATAATGTGCTTCGTAATCTATTTATAAATGTAACTCCAGAAAATGATGGTACAGTAACTGTTGATGTCATATCTCCGAAGAATCATGAGATATTAGAGCATCACTCCATAAATCCCACGGATGTTCAGCCATCAAATGCAAGTCTTATTGAAATGCTGGCTCTAGATCAATATTTGGTGTCTCAAGGAGAATCTGAAAATGTACTTGCAAATTATATTTCAATCCTCTACGAAAATGAAGACTTAAACGAAAGAGCAAATCACTTAGAAGAGTTGAAATATTCCGCGGATAATGATTTAAAGTATAATTCCTTCGAGGTGCACTTGAAGAATCGCCAAGCTACATATGCGATTCTTGATTGGAAGCCGCACAAACTGAAATCTTAACTTTCAAAGAGATCCTGTATTTTATTGTAGGATCTCTTTTTTTAACTTTATTAAACAAAAATGTATTGACAACTCGTACAAAAAATACCATAAATACGCTTTTAATATATGTTGATTTTCGATCTTTTAAGTAATCATCAAATGACAAGTAAGCCAATGAATTGTCAGAAGATCTCTTTATTTCCTGAAATATAATATTCAATTATGCTCATAAAGCATCTTATTTAGCTATGTGTAAAGTATTTTAGTTTTGTTAATTTAAATTTACCCAACTTAACAAATTCTGCAACATTCCCAAAAATTCTGTCAATTGATATTTGTTAAATCTCCCATTATACTGATTATATTGTACTTTTTGCTATGTTTACAATATGTGAACTTTGTTAATTTGACTAACGTATCATTTTATTAAAAGGAGGGCCTTAATGCATAAAAGAATGAAAAAACTATTTTCGACAATTTTGACATTTTCTCTTATTGCCGGAATTACAGTTGCTGCCAAACCGCTTGAATCTCGGGCAGCAACATCTACATCATGGAACTTTAAAAATAATTCTTTCAAAAATCTGGGCACAATTTCTTCGGAAGTCACTATAGATAATCTGACACTTGTAGCCACAAAAGATTTACCCATGAAAGTAAAATCAAAGAAAGCTACAATAGGCGATATATCCTATACTTATGCGCTTGCGCTCGGCGGAAGGGGCGATAAGAACGGACGATCCGTGAAAGTTCCCATAAGTGGAGATGACACGATCAAAGTCACACTTTCAAGTTCTTCAAATTCATCCCCACGTACACTCATTGTTGCAAATGAATCAGGGACTCAGCTTGCAACAATGAACGCAGGTACTTCTGCTTCTACAGAATCTTTTAACTATGCCGGTTCAGACAGCTATTTATGGTTATATTCGAAGAACAGCGGTATCGATATATTTAAAATACAGGTAGATTCAAGAGGTAATGGCAACTCACCATCAAAAACCGATAATTCATCAACTAACGCTTCCGATCAGCAAAATATTACGGAAGATAAATCTTCAGATAATCCGGAGCCTACTAAAATTCAGACCGAAGTTCAGAATACGTCTGACGGTAAAGTTGTAACAAGTTATAAAGAGCTTGTGTCCGCAGTATCTTCTGCGCAATCATCCGGAGGCGGAAAAGTATATGTAAGCGGAAACAGGATTTCCTGTGATGGGCAGCTTTCTCTTTCTTCATCAAATGCAAATGTACAGATTATCGGTCTTCAGAATAACGATGGTACTTATCCCGTCCTTGATTTTACTCCGTTTATGAAATCATATATCGGAAAAAAATCCTCTGATAGTGCTGTAGGAATCAGAGTAACCGGTTCTAAGTATACGATCAAAAACCTTATCATAGAGCACGCTCCTGATAACGGAATACAGATTAAAGGAAGTTCCGCAGGAAATAATACCGTTTCAAACTGTATTGTCCGCTACAATAATGACGCCGGTCTTCAGGTAACCGCAGGCGCATATAACAACAACATTGAATATGTATGCAGTTACCGAAACTGTGATGTATATACCAGAGGCGGAAATGCCGACGGTTTTGCGCCTAAGCTCGGTGCAGGTAAAGGCAATACATTTACTTATTGTTACGCCTGGGATAATTCCGATGACGGATGGGATTCGTATGATAAAAGCGGCGAAGAGACTCCTGATATAACCTACAAATACTGTGCTGTATGGAATAACGGCAATCCTAATGTATTTACAGGAAAATATGATTTTGATAAAGGAGAAAAGCTGGATGAAAACCTCTTGTTGATTCAATTGATAGAAGCAAAGGATCCATCTTTTGCCTCAAAATATAACGGTGGAAATTTTGCCCTTCCCGGCGGTAATATTATTGCAACAGATAGCGGTAATATTTCTCTGTCAGCCTGGACAGGTGATAAATACGACGGCAATCCCAACGGATTTAAATTAGGTTCCGCCCAGTCAACTTCAAGGTCAACACGTACAATGTCATATTGCCTTGCATTTAATCAGTCACTAAAAGCATTTGATAATAATAACAGTGCGTTGACAGCAAGCTTTGATCACTGCATCGCATTTGACAGCGGATATAATTACTATATTTCTCCGTTTAAGATCACAGGCTGGACAAACGTAATAGGCTTCGGCGGAAAATCGGCAGATAAACTTCCAAGCGGATATTCAGTTGCAAAACCTTCAAATGAGGGCAACATTAGAAATACCGTTGAATCCACAAAAAATGCTATTATCTCAAGTTGCAAAAAAAATGTGATCCCAGGAAAGGTATACTTTAATATTTTCTAATGGAACATATCATAGGAAAGAGATTTGATATAGTATAAAAATAGGGGCGTTTTGCCAATGTTTATTTCCGATTGCTTGTAGGTTCGAATCCTGTCATTCCGATTTTTTTATGCCCAAATTTCTTTTTTTTCACAATTTTATTTCAAAAGACGTCTATAAAAACGTACGATTTATTGATAAAGACTGCCCCTTGTAGTATGATAGAGACTGCAAGAGGTAGTTTTTCTGTTGTTTGAGAAAAGTGCATCTGATAAAAGTGTCTTTTTTGGAGAAAGGGAGGGACTTAGGATGAATTTGGAGGGAACAGAAAGAATCGACAATCTGTGTAGACGATTACGAAGAGCGAATATAATAGCATTTACTTTTACATTTGCTATTATCGCGGCAATCCTGACACTCAGCATAATAACCAAGAACCCGGGACAGAGAGTTAAGAGCGTAAAGATTAATTACGCTGCAGAGCAGGAAATAAGAGATGTAATTGACTACGAAGAGTATGAGAACGGCAAATGGTATAGAGGAGATCTTCAGTACGATCACACAGAAGACCTTGATTACGGAGTTAAATGTGTGAACTATACCGGAGTTTTATATGTGAGTAAATAAATGGAAGCTGAGAGCGCGAGTCTCTCAGCTTTTTGCGTAGAGCACTTATCGAGTCTAGTGAATTTGTAGTAGATGCCATGAAATAAAGTGCATGAAAGTACCAATTAACGTTATAATTGTAATAAGTCAGGCTATAGGAGGTCATGCACTATGAATGAGCGGGTGCAGAAGTTAAAGGACAACATAGAAAAGAGAATAGTCGGAAAAGGCGATGTGATCGAGAAGATCATCATTGCGCTTTTGGCTGAGGGACATGTACTCTTGGAGGATGTGCCGGGAGTCGGTAAGACGACGATTGCGAAGGCACTTGCGGACTCTGTCTCTCTTTCTTTTGCAAGGATTCAGTGTACACCTGACACGATGCCGTCAGATATAACAGGAGTTTCGATATATGATTCGAAAAAAGCGGAATTCTCCGTGATTCCGGGACCTGTTGTTAGCAATATCGTTCTTGCGGATGAGCTTAACAGGACGTCTCCAAAGACTCAGTCCGCTCTTTTGGAAGTGATGGAAGAGCACAGAGTCACGATAGACGGCAAGGCTATCGAAGTTCCGCAGCCTTTTATGGTAATAGGAACGCAGAACCCTGTTGATATGGCAGGAACGTATCCCCTTCCCGAGGCTCAGCTCGACCGCTTCATGATAAGACTTTCGGTGGGATATCCTGACACGAAAGCATCGGAAGATATGGCGGAGAGGTTTCTTTTGGGACAACTCCATGAGGAGACGGAGTCCGTTCTTTCGGGAAAAGAAATTCTGGATATGAGAAAAGGAGTAGCTTCAGTCTCTGTAAAAGATAATCTCAGAAGCTATGCGGTAAATATAGTAGATGCAACCAGAAATAAAGCTGAGATTGCTGTCGGTGCTTCGCCGAGAGCTCTTTTGTCCATGCTAAGGTGCGCTCAGGCTATAGCATATCTTGCGGACAGAGATTACTGCATTCCTGAAGATATCACGGATGCAGCTAAACTAACACTTCCTCACAGGCTGATACTTACAGGAGAAGCAAGGCTCAGCCATATAACAAGTGAGGAACTGGTCAGGAACATACTTGGTAAAATCAGCGTGCCATGAAGATAACAATTATAAAAAAAGGACTTATCATCTATCTTGCAGCACTTGTAGCCGGCATAATCTTTGCGAGCTTTTATGGCGGCCCTGTTGCTTATGCGCCTCTTTTTGCGCTTTTTCTGATCATTCCCGTATCGATCATATATATTGTCTTAAACTATGCCTTCCTGAGAGTCTATCAGGAGGTTGAAGTTCATAAGCTTACGAAAGGTGAGGAGCATAAGTACCGCGCACTTGTTGAAAATGCAGGTTTTCTCCCTATCCATAACATGGAGATCGGCACATTCAAGAGCCGTTGTAACCTCTATGAAATCCCTGATAAAACAAAGCTTTCACTTGATATTCACGAGAAAAAAGAACTTCTTTCGGGTATCAACTGCCTGTTTGCGGGAGTATATGATGTCGGACTTGAGAATGTATCTTTTACGGATCCGTTTCGCATTTTTTCTGTGTCTTTTAATATTCCCTATTCGTTTCGTGCCATTGTAAAACCAAGAATAACAGAAATTGCAGGTAAAACGCTCGATCTCGAGAACCTGTACAGCAGTCGTGGGCGCAAGAGCGAACGAATCTTTGAAGATACTCCGGGAAATGACATAAGACAATATGTAAGAGGAGACAGTCTCTCGGCAATAAACTGGAAGGTTTCGGCAAAGGCGTCAAAGCTCATGGTCAGAGTTCCTGACAAGATGGAAAAGAGAACCCTGTCGATTTTAATGAACGCGGATAGCCGTCCGGAGAGCGAACAGGATACTGAGTTCCTTATAAAGCGCGACTATTTCCTTGAGTTTGTGGTCTCGGCGGCGTGGCTTTTTGGAAATCAGGGTATTCCAGTGACGATAGTCTATCCTGCGGGAACAGTCAGAGAGCAGCTTGTCGATTCGCGTGAGAGTTTCATGGAGTTCTATAACACTGTTTCAGACGGTCTTTTATATTCGTCGGACCTGGAATATTCCAAAATATTTAATCTTGTTAAAACATGCAGGAGTATGAAAAATGACAGAGAAACATGGATCGTTATCACAGAAAATCCCGGAGAGGGAGAAAATTTTATCAGTATTTGCGACTGAGACGGTAAGCACACTGTTTGCCTTTTCTTTTTCTGCGCTTTTTTCGGAGCTGTGTTATGTTCTCATGGGAGATGAAGCCGCATGGGGAGATGTGGCTTTTCCGTTTTGGAGCATCACGTTCTTTATGCTTTTTACGGGAATGTATTATCTGTTCAGAATTTTTGTTTCTGACAAGGCATCAGCTGTTTTATCTCTGCTTCCCGCACTTCTTTTGTTCTTTTTGGGAAAAGATATCTCGGTACTCCCGATTCTTTTGCCTTCGATGATCTTTGGTATAGCTCTGAGGCTGGCGATTCATTTTATCCCAAACAGGAAAAAGAAGCTTCTTTATGCTGCACTTTTGCTTGATGTTATTACCTTGCTGTTTTTCTTTGTAGGTGGCGAAGTAGGAAGACTGGGCGTAGCGGAAAAAATGCTGTGCATCTGCCTTGTTGCGCTGACATTTTCTGCGGTTCAGACTAATTTTTACGAAAAGAACAAAGATCCTTTTCCAATTTATTATTTTCTTATAATCGCGGTCATCACGCTTGTCATTCCGATGAAAAAAGATCCTATAAACTGGAATAAAGTTGTGGATCTGGGGCAGAAGATAGCATATAGGATGGAGACGTTTGCGTCAGATGTTTCTTACCGTCTTTCATCTCTTTTCGGAGAAAGTTATACGGCAGGCTACAGCTCGATTGATTCAAACGGAGAAAAGCTTGAGGCAGGTGAAAAAATACAGTTGGTCATTCATACTAAAGATCAGCCGTATCATACATACATTGATGAAGAGACGGGCCAAAATATTAAGCTCAGGAAAACTCTATATTTTGCAGGTGGAAGAGGTGCTGACAGGGAACAGCTTGTGCGGTTTATAAATTTCCTGTATGAAAATGGCGTTGACAGAGAGAGGGTACTTGAATTTACAGATATCTCAAACATTGAAGTTGAGTATGCTTATCTGAATACCAAGGATATAATCGCTCCTGCATTTACCTTTTTAGCAACGGAGCAGGATGGACAGATTAAAGAAGGCGTCAGTTCCAAATTGCACAGGAAGGGCTATAAGATAAATGTAAAATATCTTGATATAGATTATGCAAGCCCGCTATTTACGGAAATGCTCAGAGAAGAGCGGGAAACAAGCTCATTACTTAGCTATGACGAAGCCTTTGATTATGTGATAAGGCTTTTTGGAATAAAGTTTGGGGATATCATGAGTCGCGAGGAATATGAGGCGGCTGTTTCTAATATTAAGTCCGGAGTCGGAAAAGAGTACCTTGATGTCACGGGAGCGGATTCACGGCTAAAAGACCTTGCGGAGGAGATTACGGAAGGTGCCGAAACTGATTATGACAAGTGCAGGATGCTTGAAGCGTATCTTCGGAAGTATACATACAGCACGAATGCGGTCGGAGGATATAATTCCGGTTCAAATATGAGCACGGCGGAAGGAATGGCGGATATTGCGCAAAGATTTCTTTTTGACACGGGAAAGGGATATTGCGTTCATTACACATCGTCCATGATAATGCTACTTCGTCTGTCAGGGATTCCCGCGCGGGCAACAAGCGGGTTCAGGTATGCTTTTCCTTTCACCCAAGCGGATGAGTATGAGGTCAGCTCGAGCTGTGCGCATGTATGGCCTGAAGCTTATATAGAGAACGTGGGCTGGATCCCGTTTGAGCCGACAGGTGCTTATTATACTTTGTCAGATCATTCCTGGCACAAGGCTGATGCAAAGGCAAATGCCGAAAATAATGCACAGTACGCAGACGGTACAAATCCGTATGAATCATCGGATATTCCGATATATGCCGGGAGCGTGGAAGAAGAGGAGCCGGTATCTAAGCTTTTGGCATTTAAAGTCTTTTTGCCGACAATAGTTTTTACAGTGATCCTCATAATTGTGTTGGTTGCGGGAATCTATCTGATAAAGATTCTGCGGTATAAATATGGAACACCGAGCAGGAAGCTGTTCTACGATGTTGAACAGATAAAGAGAGTTCTCATAAAGCGCTCCGGCAACAATCTAAAAGACAGAGGACTGCTGTCTGAATTTAAGGAAGCCGCTCCGGAAGAGCTGCGGGAAGACCTTGGCAAAGTGTTCGATGTCTTTTACCGCGTTGTTTACGGAACCGGAGACAATACAGCCCCCACACCTGAAGAAAACGCCCTTGCCTCAGAAATGCGAAAGAAACTGAATGAGCTAGGGGGACGGGGTTAGTGGACCATTATTTTCAAAAAAATTTGAAAAAATATTATGAGGGGCGCACATTTTTGATGCGCCCTACGTCTAACATTATAGAAGGGAGGATGTGAGAAGTTTTCCATGGAAATAGAACAGTATTATGACAAGATATATCGATATTGCTACTTTAAAGTAAATAACAAAACTTTGGCAGAAGATCTGACACAGGAAACGTTCTTAAGATTTCTTGGTGCGGATTGCGTCTATCCTGACAGATATCTGTATACGATCGCAAAGAATCTGTGCATAGATGAGTATCGCAAAAATAAGCCCGAACTCACAGATATCAACAATTGTGAAGAAGAATTGGGGATTCAGAGCGGATTTGAAAATGCTATTGTGGATAAACTGTCCGTCAAACAGGCTTTGGATGAAATATCCGACGAAGACAGGGAACTGTTGATACTTAGATATGTCAATGATGAGCCTATGTCTGAGATATGCAAACTGACAGGAATATCAAGATTTGCGGTCTACAGAAGATTAAAAGATGCAAAGAGCAGGTTACAAGTGCTCTTGGAAAGGGGAAATGATGAGAGATTCCGAGATAAAGATCTTGCTGAAGGGCTACTGTGAAGCTCCCGATAATATGAAAAAAGATGCGTTTATCCGCAGTATCGGCAAAAAACAGCAATTTGAGAAAGTTAGTTTTGTTAAAATGCTTGCACTGCAAGCCCGTTACATACGCAAAAGAATGTGGATAATCTCAATTCTTCTTTTGGCATGGGCAGTATTCAATATTAGTGGCTTAGAAAGTGAAAAAGTAGAAATAATATCCAAGATCATGCCGTTTTTTGCGTGCTTTGGCATGATCGAGGGATGCAGGGCAAAGATGCATGAGATGTCAGAGCTTGAAGGAACGACTCTTTTTTCTGCAAAGGGAGCGTATTTTGCCAAGATGGCTGTAATTGCAATGGCACATTTTTTTACAATAGTGTTACTTGCAGTCTTTACGCCGGGAGCGCATGAGAAAGGATGCCTCATCGTTATGGCAAGGCTTCTCATTCCGTATATTGTCACAAGTATCCTTTCGATGGAAGCGGAAAGAAGCATCAGAAGCTGGGGTAAAGACAATGATGGAATCCATATCGCAATTCCGTTTTGTGTGGCATTGGTCGTATTTTACGGACGAGAGGTCCTGTACGATATGCACGTTACAGACAGCCTCGACGCTTCCAAAGTGATGATGTTGCTTGCATTGGTGCTGGTATTTCAGACAATTGAAGTGAAAAAGACGGTTAAGTTGGAGGAACTTTTATGGAATTAAAGATAGACAGGCTTACAAAGCAATATGACAGCAAGATTGCGGTGGACAGAATGAGCTTTAGCCTTGAAAAAGGTGTAACAGGGCTGCTTGGCGCAAACGGAGCAGGAAAGACTACGCTCATGCGTATGATGGTTGGCTTGCTGTCGCCGACGAGCGGAGAGATAAATTATGACGGTATTCCTGTTAAATCGGAAGAATATAGAAACGTACTCGGCTATTTGCCTCAGGATTTCGGATATTATCCTGAGTTTTCGGGAAAAGAATTTTTGATGTATTTTTGTGCGCTTAAGGGACTGGATAGGAAAGCTGCGAAAGCAAGGACAGCAGAGCTTCTAAAGCTTGTAGGTCTTGAAGATGTTGCTGGAAAAAAGGTCAAAAAGTATTCAGGCGGTATGAAACAGCGCCTTGGTATTGCACAAGCTCTTATCAACCGCCCGGAAGTGCTTGTTCTTGATGAACCCACAGCGGGACTTGATCCAAAAGAGAGAGTGAGATTCAGAGAGCTTATTGAGAAAATCGGAAAAGAGGCGATAGTTCTTTTGTCCACCCACATAGTATCTGACGTTGAGAATATCGCTGACAGGATCATAATGATGAACAGCGGACAGATAGTGTGGCAGGGAACTTGGAAAGAAGAGGATGGAAGTTTGGAGGATTTCTATCTAAAGACATTTATGCAATAAGGCCGGAGGATGAAGATGGAAAAGAAGCATTGTTTTGGGGCATTATACAAATTTGAGCTTTTAAAGATATTAAAGAATAAAGTGGCTATAATTACTTTTTTAGTCCTGTTTGGATTTGCTTTTATACAGGGAGAGTTTGAAGTCAGAGGGAATTTATCACCGAAAGATTTAAGTGAGTATGAAGAAATAAACGGAAGAGTCATTGATGAAGAATTGCTTGATGAGCTTAAGGCTGTTTCCGATGATGCGGGCAACGTTACGGATGAGAACAGAAAGGGGTATCAGCAGCTTGCATATTGGATAGAAGAGGTGATCGGTTACAGAGCGCCGATAAAGGATCTTGATATTGAAACTATATATTCAAAGAGGGAGAGCAATATACAGGAGGGCTACGAAGCTATGTGCCTTACTCCCGAAGAAGTCGATTTTTGGAAGAGTAAAGAAAAAGAGGTGAGCAGGCCTTTTTTATATCATGATACGATCAGATCGAGCGGCATACTTGAAGGAACAACAAATTATATGCTCATGATGGCAATCATAATAGCAGCGGGGCTTTCGTCAATATTTGCATCGGAAACCCAGAGAAGAACCGATCTTATGGTGAGTGCATCGATAAATGGTAAAAAAGAACTATACTTGGCCAAGATACTTGCGGGAATGACTTATGCTTTCGGATGTGTTGCAGTACTGCTTATTACATTCTATGCGTATACCGCGTGCAGGTGGGAAATTACAGGGATGGATTGCATGGTACAGTCATATATGCCTCTTGCACAGATGAATATGACACTTGGAGGGCTTCTTGCAATACTGGTTACATTGCTTGTTTTTGGAACATTATTGATTGCGTCTGTGACGCTTTTTATATCAAATGTAACAAGGAATGCTGTGGCTACGATGACGATTATAATCGGCATGTTTATAGGTTTGTTCATGGCGGGATTGCATGTGCCGTTAAAAGCAAGATTTTTGTCACAGCTTCTGTACCTGTTTCCGGGACTTCAGGTTACGTCAAGGGTGCTGTATGATTACAGACTGATAAAAATTGGCAGGTACTTTACGCAATATCAGGTTGCGCCGGTGTTGTATATTATGCTTTCTGTTGTGTTTATTGTTGCGGGATATGTATTTTATGCGAGATATGAGATTAAGAATAATTAAGGCAAATGGGTTGTCGTAGGTAGCGACAACCCATTTGTTATGTCCGATTTTATTTGGTTTCAAATTTCCACGTGTTTTCAGAGACTTCTGTTGTTGTAATACTGTGCATCAAAATTTTTTCAAGATGTTTGGTGATCATCTGAGTAGTATCATCAGAATCACTGTATAGCAAGACTGTCTTATCACTTATCAGAGAAGTCATCGGATTTTCGATATTGTTTTCGTGTGCGTAGTAAAGTGCTGTCGGTGATGGTGTTATCCAGTTTCCGAGGTAGCAGGAATTACTGTACAGATTATGCCATTTTGAATGAGTGATAGATATTGGATTGTTAGTCACATAAAAATCTGTCAAAAGGTAGAATGAATCCCGGTTTTCCTTAAATGTTTCCAAACGTCCGGAAATATCAGCCTCATGTGCGACAAGATGTTTGTCTTTAACATATCTCCACTGGTATGTCATGTATATTGTAAATATGCCCATTAGTATTAAGGCAATACTGACAGATATAGTGCGTATTTTTTTTGCTGATGCGATTGTAATGATCTTTGGTGATCTTGACAGGTAATAGCTGGAAAGGAGGAGTACCGATATGTATACTCCAAGTTCTGCTCTCCACATAAATCTGCCAATGCATGCAAAGTACCAATAGATCGCTGTCAATCCGCCGAAATTGATGATCGCGAAAGCTTTTGATATATAGTTTTTTCTGAATAATAACAGAATAATACAGGTCCAGGTAATGAATACGGGACCTAAGCTTCCTGCGGGAACTCTTGTAGGAACATCAAATAATTTTTTAAATGTGTCCTTAATGGTATCGGCAGTAACTCTTATGTGTGTATTGTTGCAGCGATTTTCAATGGAATAAACCTTTTTGAGCCATGATGTAGTGTAAAAATCAGTATCTCCAAATAACCATTTGCTGAAAAGAGCTATGTCATTTTCATCCGTATTGATGGAATTATATTTGTCGGGATCGTGCTGATAATCAAGGTGCATGTAATCTCGAAGATTAACACTGGCTTTATCATATTCCCAATAAGCTTTCCAATCGGGATGGATAGCTCTGAAAGAGTGCTCTGCAGCTAAAAGAACAATAATACCGACTGCGACCGTGATAAGAGGCTTTAATATGTCTTTTATTCTTATGGAGCCAGGTCTATTGCGGGTTTCTAAATATATAAGGAATGAGAAAACTGCAATAAACGGAAGTGCCATCAGAAAACAGTTAAAGCGTCCGGAAACTCCGGATAAAAAGAGCAATGCGCCCCATATCCAATGCCTGTTCTTTTTGAATAGTGAATGTACAATGATAATAAAACCTGCGGAAATCCACAATGATGCGGATTTGGTATATTGTAATGCGATAAAGAAATCTCGGGAGAGCATGATATTTATCAAAACAGTTGCAAACTCAGATACTGTAAGACCGTACTTTTCAAGGCATATAGAGCAAAATGCTGATATAGAAAGAACATTAAGGCTGACCATAAGCCAGTAATACCAATTAACCTGAGGTAAGATCATATTTAGAAGGTAAGCCGGTACACCATACAGTATATTGCTGTTAGGAATATAGAAAGAATATTTTTTTCCAAATGCTCCGGCACTGATGAGATTCCTGAAAGTATCATCATTTCCGGCATAATCCAGAGTCCCTCCCAGAATACTAAAAGCACATATGATTACTGTTGTAATGAATATTACGAGTGACTTATGTTTTGAGATGGTTTTCATTTTGGGCTCCAAGATATTAGATTTTTTGATAAAAAAGAAGAAATAAAAATCAATCATTATCATGATAACAAGCGACAAACCGAATGACAATCGGAATAGGAGATAAAACTATGAAATTTTTGTGGAATATGGCTGAGGGGACTGATTATTTCACAGCCCCTTTCTTTTAACCCAAAACGACTCCAGAAAACTGGAGTCTTGAGAGCGATTGACGGGGCTCGAAGTAATAGCCCGTTTTGAAAAACGCATAGAAAGGAGGATTTCGGCACTATCTTCTCCAAAAGCCAAACATAAAAAAATGCGTAACAGCATGGACTTTACTAAAATTGAAGTGGACGGAGAGTTGTTAGGAGTTCTGAATTTCAATTTGATGATTCCCGTTGATGAATGTTTGCTCCAAGAGATAGATGTTGTGATTTTAAATAAAATCAGCCTCTATCTTATGAAAAACATAAGAAAGAAGTTTTTGATGTACACCCCACAAAAAGTTAGACTTTTTAAGCGTAGTAGTTTTTGACTACGCTATTTTTTATCGCTTATACAAACAAAAAACTCCAGAAAACATCTGGAGTTCAGAAGAGCGATAGACGGGGCTCGAACCCGCGGTCTCGACCTTGGCAAGGTCGCGCGTTACCAACTACGCCACTATCGCATATATATGAAGTCGCTTGCGCAACAGCAATAGTAATGTTATACCAATCAGTAAAATATGTCAACATAGAAAAACATTTTTTTTGCCCTTTGAAATACAAGGAGAAAAGCCGGTAAAAAAATTTACCGGCAAAGTTATAGCTATTATTTATCCACTCTATTCTTACAGCTCATCGCTAACCTGGAAGATCACGAACTTAAGGTAGTAAGATGCTGCTCCGCCCCAAAGGATGGGATGATCCATGGATTGCTGCCTGAATTCTACCTGTTTAAGACGTTTGTGAGCATCTCTTGCTGCGTCGGCAATAGTCTTAAGGAAAAGTTCCTCGTCCATAAAATGTGAGCATGAACATGTTGCAAGATATCCACCGTCTTTAACAAGTTTCATACCACGCATGTTTATTTCTTTGTATCCTGTAACAGCCTTTTTGATCGATGCTCTGGATTTGGTGAAAGCTGGAGGATCGAGTATTACGACGTCATAGAGTTCTTTTTCTCTTTCAAGAGAAGGAAGAAGCTCGAATACATCGGCGCATTTGAATGTAGCTACACCGGATAAGCCGTTGAGTTCTGCATTTTCACGCGCTTGTTCACATCCAAGTTCCGAAGCGTCGACACCAAGAACTGATGCAGCGCCTGCGGCAGCGGCGTTGAGAGCAAATGAGCCTGTGTGAGTAAAGCAATCGAGAACTTTTTTGCCCTTACATAACCCGCGGATGGACTGTCTGTTAAACTTCTGGTCGAGGAAAAAGCCTGTTTTCTGACCGTTTTCCACATCTACGTAATATTTTACTCCATTTTCTTCTATGAGAACTTTGGTATCGAATTCTTTTCCGATAAAGCCTTTTGTGCGCTCGAGACCTTCAAGTTCACGTACCTTGGCGTCACTTCTTTCATAGATACCGTTGATAGTTACACCGTCGCTTTCAAGAACCTCTTTGCAAAGGTCGATTATCAAGTCTTTCATCCTGTCTGTGCCGAGAGCAAGAGACTCAATAACAAGCACGTCAGAGAATTTATCTATCGTGATACCCGGGATAAAATCAGCTTCTCCAAATATAAGTCTACATGAAAGCTTTGTAAGAGCTTCACTTTCAGACAGATTACCAAGGTAATCGCGAATGTAGCCTGCCATAACATTTTTTCTATAGTCCCAGGCGTTTTGAATGCGCGTTTTAAGAAGCTCTTTTGTCACAGGGTGATCCTGCTTTCTGGACATCATTCTGACTCTGATCTTGGATGTGGTATTGATGAAACCATATCCCATAAAATAACCGTCAAAGTCGTGAAGTTCTATAATATCTCCGTTATCAAAAGAGCCCTCCACTTTATCTATTTCATTATCGTAAACCCAGAGACCACCAGCCTTAAGCTCACGTCCTTGTCCTTTTTTAAGAAATACCTTGGCATAAGAAATCTTTATATCCAAATCTATATCCTCTCTGTATTTGCATGATTAAAATTCTATCAACGCAAGATAATATACCACATTTTTGCAAATACATGTTGACAATGTAGTAAATTTATTCTAAAATCAATTCGTTGTCACAGTTGTGATGACTACATAAATGCGATAGTGGCGTAGTTGGTAACGCGCGACCTTGCCAAGGTCGAGACCGCGGGTTCGAGCCCCGTCTATCGCTCTTTAAACCTCAGATGATTTCATCTGAGGTTTTTTGCGTTTGCGCGCCATGGGCGCGCTCTAACGGGTGTAAGTCCCGAACACGCCCAGATAGTGGGAAGTGTATAGCCAAACAGCAAGGGTGTCTATCGTGAGGTGGAATCTGAAGGAAGCTGTAAGCAAATC
>JAEEGI010002168.1_pt1 | contig 48548 bp, 40 predicted proteins | sample 8958751 | NCBI WGS metagenome assembly JAEEGI01 (sample SAMN16246545, study PRJNA631951) | gut metagenome | biome: gut microbiome; feature: rumen; material: KS-attached | host: Bos | place: Iran: Karaj | collected 2018-10
GAACTAAAGTGCCTTCAAGCCCTCTACAATAGCTAAAAGCATAGCCATCAATAATGGTGACAGCATAAGTGTTTCCATTATACACCACATGATCGGGGATGGTCAAGGTGCCCGTGGCATCGGTGCCATCGACATGATCCAACACGGTGACGGAAGTGCCGCCGTAGTTGACTTCATAGTTCAAGTCGCCATAAGTAAAGGTCTGGGCATTCAATCCTAAAACGCCAAAGACCAACAATAACAAAAGGAAATGTCTTTTCATAGGATAAGCTTTTAATAAGGGCAAAAATACAAATTCTCCATAAAATTACTACCTTTGCAGCCCGAAAATAACACCTTATATAATATAATATGATCACCCAAGACCAACTTAAAGACTTATGTAAGAGGATTGATGCCTTGAGGAGGTATCTTTGACGTCGACAGACGTACCATCGAAGCACAGGAATTAGACGAAAAGACGCAAGACCCGCAGTTCTGGGCCGACGCCAAGGCCGCCGAAGCCACCATGAAGAAGGTGCGTGAGGTGAAGGGCTGGCTCAACGGCTACAAGGAAGCCGAGGATGCCGGCAACGACCTTACCGTGCTCTTCGACTTTGCCAAGGAAGGCGAGGCCACCGAGGAGGAAGTGGACGAGCAATATAACGCCACCCTTCAAATCGTGGAGAACCTGGAGTTCAAGAACATGCTGCGCGAAGAGGCCGACCCGATGAGCGCCGTGCTAAAGATCAACGCGGGCGCAGGCGGCACCGAGGCCCAAGACTGGGCACAGATGCTCATGCGCATGTATATGCGTTACGCCGAAAACCACAAATACAAACTCACCATATCGAACCTCTTGGAAGCCGACGATGCTGGCATCAAGCAGGTGACCATGAAGATTGAAGGCGACTATGCCTACGGTTACCTGAAAGGCGAGAACGGAGTTCACCGTCTGGTGCGCGTCAGCCCCTACAACGCCCAAGGCAAACGCATGACTTCCTTCGCCTCGGTGTTTGTCACACCACTCGTCGACGACACCATCGAAATCGTCATCGAGCAGTCGCGCCTGTCGTGGGACACCTTCCGCAGTGGCGGGGCTGGTGGACAGAACGTGAACAAGGTGGAGTCGGGCGTACGTTTGCGCTACCAATATAAAGACCCCTACACGGGCGAGGAAGAGGAGATCCTCATCGAGAACACCGAAACCCGCGACCAACCCAAGAACCGCGAAAACGCCTTGCGCCTCTTGAAGTCACAACTCTACGACCGCGAGATGCGCCACCGTATGGAGGAACAGAACAAGATCGAGGCGGGCAAACTGAAGATCGAATGGGGCAGCCAAATTCGCTCCTATGTCTTCGACGACCGCCGTGTGAAAGACCACCGTACCAACTACCAGACCTCTGACGTTCAAAGCGTTATGGATGGCAATATTGATGCTTTCCTTAAGGCGTATTTGATGGAGTTTGGAGGAAAGAAAGAATAACTTAAAGCAATATCTACAAAAACAAACAAAACAATGAAAACTTTAACCATCATCACCATGTTTTTGGCCATGCTTGCCAAAGACCCGACTCCAGCCATTCAACAATTTGTGAAAACCTATTTCCCCGAAACCACCATCCTTTTCACCCAACGTGATGAAGGCGAATATGAGGTTAGGTTGAGCGACGGCACGGAAATCGAGTTTACTCGTAAAGGCGAGTGGAAACACATCGACTGCAAGCACTCTAATGTTTATACCAGCGTGCCCAACGCACTTATTCCTGTTGAAATCGCCAACTATGTGAAAGCCAGTTTCCCCGATGAAGATATCATCAAAATTGACAAAGATCGCAGAGATTGGGAAATCGAGTTGAGCAACAGACTGGAAATCAAGTTTGACAAGAAATTCCGCGTCCTCGAATTCGACGACTAAGGTTATACCCAAACCAACCATCAAGCGGCTTGAAATCTTTCAGGCCGCTTTTGTTTTTTTGTGGTGACTTTACAATATGTATTTCAAAAAACGTATTTTTGCAGCCATATAAAAACGTGTATTATGATTACTTTCTTTATCGCTTTGGCCGTCCTCATTCTCGGCTATTTTGTATATGGAAAGCTCGTCGAGAAGGTCTTCGGCATCGACCCACAACGCCCCACACCTGCCATCACTATGGCCGATGGCGTCGACTACGTGCCGATGAAGCCTTGGCGTATCTTCTTGATTCAGTTCTTGAACATTGCTGGTGTAGGCCCCATCATTGGTGCCATCATGGGCGCACAGTTCGGCACGGCGTCCTTCCTTTGGATCGTGTTGGGCAGCATCTTCGCTGGTGCCGTCCACGACTACCTCGCCGGCATGATCTCGCTGCGCGACAAGGGCGCAAGCCTGCCCGAAATCCATGGTACCTATTTGGGCAATGGTGCAAAGCAGGTGATGCGCGCCTTCACCATCATCCTGATGATATTAGTTGGTGTGGTATTCGTCAACACCCCTGCCACACTGCTCAATACCAATTTCACACAAGGTTGGAACCCCTACATCTGGATTATCATCATCCTGGTTTATTATCTGATTGCCACCTTGTTGCCCATCGACAAGCTCATCGGTAAGATCTACCCCATCTTCGGTATCCTACTGTTGGGTATGGCTGTAGCCATCTTCGTGGCTTTCCTTATCTACAAGCCTGAGATTCCTGAGTTGTGGAGTGGCATGCAGAATCGCCATCCTGATGCGACCAATAACCCCATCTTCCCGATGATGTTCATCAGCATCGCCTGTGGTGCCATCTCTGGTTTTCATGCCACGCAATCACCGCTGATGGCGCGATGCATGGTGAATGAGAAGCAAGGTCGCCCGATTTTCTATGGTGCCATGATCACGGAAGGTGTCGTGGCTTTGATTTGGGCCGCTGCCGCCGCCTATTTCTTTGGTCCCGACAGCGTCGTCGACGTCACAGGCAAGAGCGGAGCCGCCATCGTAGGCATCATCGCTAATACCTGGTTCACACCGGTCATTGCCACCATTACCGTTTTGGGTGTTATTTCAGCAGCCGTCACTTCGGGCGACACGGCACTGCGTTCGGCACGACTCATCATCGCCGACTTCATGCACTTCGACCAGAGGCCCATCAAGAACCGCCTGATTGTCGCCATTCCCATGTTTGCTGTCACGGCAGCCATCCTGGTTTACAGCATCTCCGATGCCAAAGGATTCCAAGTCATCTGGCGTTACTTCGCTTGGGCCAACCAAGTGCTGGCCACGGTGACACTTTGGGCTATCTCAGTCTACTTGGCCAAGAACAAAGGCAAACTGTGGTATCTCATCACCCTCATCCCTGCCCTCTTCATGACCATGGTGACGGGATGTTTCCTCTTCGTTGCCAAGGCTTCCGACGGCGGACTCGGTTCCATCCTGCCCCGCCCCGTGGGCTACGGTATCGGCGCTGCCATCACTTTGTTAGGGTTGGTGCTGTTCTTGGTGTTTTTAAAGAAGAACAAGGCGAAAGCATAGATGCTCTCACCTTCCCGTGGATGTCTTACCGAGCCTTTAGGCGAGAGTATCTATGCACGGGAAGGTTCGGCATGACATGCCTTCGCAAAAACAAATGCCCGACTGGAAAAACCAATCGGGCATTTTTCGTTGTCAACGGCAAGGTTTATTTTGCAGTCGCCTGGGCGAAACCAGCGCGCACAGCCTGGATGTTGAGATCGACGACCTCTTGGCCTTTCTTGCCGAAGATGTGGGCGATGGCCGCCTCGACCTTCTCCATGGAGATGCCGAGATAAGGCACCGTGGCACCTAGCAGCACCATGTTGGAACGGGCCTTCAGCTGCTTGGCAATCTCGTTGGCGTTGAAGGAAACAACATGCTCAAGCTTGCCCAACTCAGCGTTGATCTTATCCATATCGGGATAGTTGCTGATATTAATGAAGGGATCGTTGTTGGTGATGACCCAACCTTCCTTGCTCAGCCAAGGCAGATAACGCAAGGCTTCCATAGGCTCGGATGAGAGGATGATGTCGGCCTGACCTTCCGGGATGACATCGGCGAAAATCTCATTGTCGGAGATGCGGAGGTGCGAGAACACCGAGCCGCCGCGCTGCGACATGCCGTGGATCTCGGACTGTTTAAGGTTCATACCCATATTGAGAGCAGCGTCAGAGATAATCTTGGCCACCGAAACGATGCCGTCGCCACCCACGCCGCATAATACTATATCTTTTTTCATTTTTTCATGTGTTTTTTAAGTTCAACAATGCAAGTACGATGAGGGATGATGACGGACACGCCGTTGTAGTTGACCTCTTCCTCGATGATCTTCACGTTCTCTTCGTGGTTCTTGGGCAACGGAATGATGTCGCGGATGTGCTCCGGCTCCACGCCGAGGCCTTCGCAGATGCGACGGATCTTGTTGTGTGCCGACGAAGGCTGACCACCCGTCATGGCGGTGATGTCATTGTCGAGGATCATGACCACGACGTTGGCTTTCTCGTTGACGCAGTCCATGAGACCCGTCAAGCCGCTGTGACCGAAGGTACCGTCGCCGATGACGGCCACACTCGGGAAGATGCCCACCTCGCTGGCGCCCTTGGCCATGGTGATGGAGGCACCCATGCACACGGTGGTGTTGATGGCACCCATGTTGAAGCCTAAGGTGTAGCAGCCGATGTCGCCAAACACCTTGCCACCCTTATGGTTAGCCATGACAGCGTTCAAAGCATTGTAGCTGTCGACGTGCGGGCAGCCCTGGCAGAGCGCAGGAGGACGGTTGGTGACCACCTCCGGCACCTTGAACATCGTAGGAACGTCCATGCCGAGGGCCTTGGCCACCTTTTCGGCATTCAGCTCACCATCACGACGGATGGTCTCGTCGAGACGACCCATGACATTCTTACCCTTGCCGAGGAAGCCCTTGATGTGCTCTTCAACAAACGGCTGACCGTCTTCGAGGACAAGGATCTCGTCGCACTCGTCGTAGAGCTTGTTGATCATATCGTAAGGCAGCGGATATTGCGTCACCTTGACAACGGGATACGGGCACTTGCCATCGGGGAAGTTCTCCATGAGGTAGTTGTAGGCGATACCCGTGGTGATGATACCGATGTTCTTCTTCGGGCCGTCGATGTATTTGTTGAAGCCCGAGATCTCCGAAGCCTCAGTGAAAGCGGGTTGCTTGTCGATGAGGTCACGATAGAGACGCTTGGCATTGGCGGGCAGCAGCACGAACGACTTGGCATCGGCGGGTTCGGTGAGTTCGTTCTGCGGACGGACGGGCTTGCGCACCACGCCAGCGCGGCTGTGGGCCAAACGGGTCGGAATGCGATAGAGCACCGGCGTGCCGAGTTTCTCACTCAGGTCGTAGCCGTAGTGCACCATATCGTAGGCTTCCTGTTGGTTGGAAGGCTCCAGCATGGGAATCATGGCCCAGTGACCATAGAAGCGGCTGTCCTGTTCGTCCTGCGACGAGAACATGCTCGGGTCGTCGGCCACCACGACGAGGACGCCCTTCGTGCCGATGATGGCAGCGTTCATGAAGGGGTCGCCGCACACGTTAAGACCCACGTGTTTCATGCAGGTCATGGCACGCTTGCCAGCGTAGGCCACGCCGATGGAGGCCTCAAGGGCCGTCTTCTCGTTGGCGCACCAATTGGCGATCACGCCGAGTTCCTTGGCTTGCTTCGAGTTGATGACATACTCTGTGATTTGGGTTGAAGGCGTGCCCGGGTAGCTGTTGATGGCCGAGCCGCCAGCGTCGATGAAGCCTTGCGCAATCGCCTCATCGCCTAAAAGCAATACTTTCTCCATATCTATAATATCTTGTACTTATACTTTATGAGTTGGCACAAAGATACGGAATAAAACGATACAAACAAGAAAAACTTTACAAAGACTTTTGGACTTCGATGATTTGCCTCAACAAGGCTTCGTCTTCGTCATCGTTTTCATGCCAGATGACATAATCGGCAAGCAGGCGCTTGCCTTCTTCGGGCCATTGCTTGGCCATACGCGCCCTGACGGTAGCCTCATCGCAATGGTCGCGTTCCATGGCGCGGCGAAGTCGAGTGGCTTCAGATGCCGACACCATCACGACGGTGTCAAAACGCTTTTCCAAACGCTTCTCAAAGATCAATGCCGATTCAAACAGAACGTAGGGCGCATCTTGTTTTTCCATCCACTGCTCAAAGTCGACGAACAAGGCGGGATAGAGAATACCTTCCAAATCGCTTTGCGCTTTTTCATCATGGAAGATCAAGTCGGCGATAAGCTTTCTGTTCAATGCTGTTTCAGAAAGATAAAATGCATCGCCGAAACGTTTCACCAATTGTTGGCGTACATCGGGCAAGAAATACATCTGCTTGGCTGCTTCGTCGCTGTTGTAGACAGGGATGCCCAAGTGTTGCTTGAACAACTCGCAAACCCACGACTTGCCGCTGCCTATGTTGCCGGTGATGGCGACTTTCTTCATTGCACGATGAGATATTCCACCTTGTCGGGGTGGGTGCTGAGAATCTGCACATATTGTGGCCAAGCGGCAAGGCGCACGTCCAACAGCGGCTGCTTGGCTTTCAGCTGTTGCCTGTCGATGGCAACACTAAACTGGTCGGGGGTGATGGAGGAATAATCCTTGATAGCCACAAGGCACTTCACCGTCATGGTTTCAGGGAAGAAACGAAGCCGGAGGCTATCGCTCACTTTGATGGGCACCTCGATATCGGTTTCTGTAAATTTTTCCACTTGAACAGTAGCCTTCACTTCCTTGGTGTTGGAATGGATCTGGCCGTCAAGCAGATCGAGTGCCACGGTCTCGCTGAACCCCTGGCTCACATTGGCTCTGGAAAGCAACTCGGTCTTGACTGATTTCACCGTGTCGATGGCTTCCTCGGGGCCATAGATAGTCACAGAAGACGGGTCGAGCATAGGGATGCCATAAAGGCCATATTGCCGTGCTGTCTTGATGTCAGACAAAAGGACGACAGGCACCACTTTCGACTTCAATATGTCCATGGTAAAATAAACCTTGGATTCGTTCATGGTGATATCCGAGGCGTTGATACCCAACCTCTCGGCCACCTTTTCGGCGACATATTGGCTGCTGAAGGAATAGGTGTTGTCATTCTCTAACCTGTAAGGCACCTCGTCTAGTGATATGGTGACGAATCGGTTAGGTTCGCGGATCATCTTATATCTTAACGTGTGGAAGCCGTCGATCAACAACGACATCTTTACCGACTGGTCGCCCGATGATATCCACCTGTCGGCAGGCACCCCTTCAAACTGCAATCTGAATTTGGTTTGCGTGGTATAGTCCTCTGACAGTTTGACCAGGAACCACGCAGCGGTAGAGAGGGCCAAAAAAATGAGAAAAGTAAGGACAGAACGCCTGTTTTGGCGTTCTGCCTTTTGCTTGATGGTATCCAGTTGGTTCATATTAAGCCTGACCCACACGGGCACCGTCCTTAACAAGAGCCGTCTTCTCCACTTCAACCTCCATATTGGGGGCCAGTGAAATCATGACCGTGGTATCTTTTACCTCGGTGACTTTGCCGTGGAAACCGCCAATGGTAACCACCTTGTCGCCCTTCTGCAGGCTGTCGCGGAACTTCTGTTCCTCCTTGGCTTTCTTCGACTGGGGACGGATGAAGAACAGCCAGAAAACGACGATGAGAAGCAGCATGAAAATCAAGGTTGAGACCATAGAGCCACCTCTTTGAGGTTGTGCTTCAGCAGCTTGTAATAAGATAGTAAGCATGTTCATAATAATAAGTATTTAGGTTAAAAATCAATATTGGTCAGGGGTAAGCACCTTGCCCTTGATGCGCAGGATATGTTTGGCAGGCATGGTGTTGCTCATCACCGTGAGAAAACGGTTTTGGAAGCCATGATGCCCAGCACTGTTATACGTGGCCTGTATGACACCCTTCTTACCCGGGGCGATAGGATCACGCGAATAATTTGCCACGGTGCAGCCGCAGCTAGAAGTCACCTGGCTGATAATCAGAGGCGCGTTACCCGTATTCGTAAAATGGAAAGAATAGCTCACCACTTCACCTTGCAGCAAGCTACCAAAGTCATGTTCTTCCTTTTCAAACGTTATGGCTGCTTGCTTGTCGGAGGTCTGCGTAGCCGATTTGGGACTCGTCACCAAATCGGTCGAGAGTTGCCCATTTTGGCTTTTATTGTTACAGCCCGACAAAAACAAGGAGGCCAGCAACAAAAACGATAACAGATGCTTCATGATCATAATCCTTTCTGCGATTTCACAATCATCACCGAGCCTTGATAGGTGGCGTCATTCTTCAATCCGTGGCATTTCAGCACATAGAAATAGGTGGCATCAGGCAGGTCGCCGCCATTCCAATCGTTTTGATAGTCGGTGGAGTGATATACCACACGGCCCCAACGGTTGAAGACGGTCAGCTCCGACGACTCGTAATAACTGCTCAGCGGCTCATAGCCTTCATACTCAGCGCCCGTGCCTCCTCCGTCGTTTTTCGAACTCGGCATGTCACTGCCGCCATCAAGAGAGATGATGAAATAATCGTTGATGCCATCGCCATTAGGCGTGAATACGTTGGGAATCTTCAGCTTCACAGGGTTTACCCTGATGGTCTTAAAATACGAGGTGTCGCAGCCTTGGGGGTTAAACACTTTCAACTCGGTAGTGTATTCTCCGGTTTCCACATAGGTGAAACGAGGCGACTCGGCGGTGGAAGTGATGTTATACTGGCTGTTCAGAATCCAATAAAAGTTACTGATTTCAAGCGTATCGGCAGATAGATTCTCAAACGAATACGTCACATGGGGATTCTGCAGATACACGGTATCTTTCGGCTCGGTCGAGATCTCGACGATGGGATTGGGGTAGGCCTTCAGCCACACGCTATCGCGGCGCATGCAACCTTGGCTATCGGTCACACGGATAAAATAGTACCTGTAAGCCTCCAAACCAATAGCCCAAGTGGGGTCGGTAGGGGCGATATGAAGCGGGCTGACTTCCCATTGATAGGTGTAGGGCGGGGCGAAGACGCCACCTTGTTGCACCGTGGCTAAACTATCGACATAGGCCTGCACCTGTGCATTGCGGCCGTTTTCCTCATCGTGGTTGCTGCAAGTCAACTTCAACTGGCGAAACTTGACCTTGAAATTGCAGGTGTCCTGAGCCTCAGAACAAACTGCCAACATCATCAATGCCAGCAGCAACACGGTCTTTCTTATGATGCTTGTATTTCTCATCCCAAAACAAAATAGGTTGCAAAGATAGGAATTTTCCTTTGATGAACGCAACAAGTCGACGATTATTGTTTCAACAAACCGTTTACCACTTCACCAACTTAACCACCTTGTCAGGACGGTTTGGCTCGCCATAATGGATCATATAAACACCAGAGGCCCAATTGCTTGCTTCGATTTCAACCGAATTCTGGAAACGCAAAGAGGTTATCATGTTGCCATAAACATCAAACACCGTCAAATCAGTCAAGCCTTCTCTGTCCGACTTCACGGTAAACTTCCCTGTAGTAGGATTCGGGAACACACCTGGCTCAATTTCAGGCTCTTCCGGCTCTATGGGTATGGTTTTGATGGCCTTCCACTCAGCTTGCCAACCAGACGCATTGGTGGCGCAATCGGAACGAAACTCTACGCACATCACATTGCCCGAGGAATGCACTGTTCCGGGACTTTGCGTGTTCCATCGTCCAATCTTAGGGGCATAAACGTCATCGCCATCATAAACCCAAAGGAAATCGAAGTCTTTTTCCAGATCAAAGGACTTGAAATCAAGGCTGATGATCTTCCCCTCCGGACCTCGAATCACCCAAATCTTGCGCTCATCATCGCCATAATACTGATGGTCGAGACGACCTTCCTCACCTTCCAACACGGTGACAGGGGTACCTTCGTTGATGAGTTTGTAGTAATAGTTCCAGTCCCAATACGGTCCCGGGTCGGTGTGCGACTGGTCGGGATAGTGCTGGTGACCCCGTATTTTGACGCAGGCAGTCTCGCCGCCGAGGTCGTGAAGGCCTTCATTGAGACAGATGCCACCATCCAAGGTGTCGCGGTAGAAGGTGCGGTGACCATCAATGCTCTCGTAGCGCGAGCAGATGTCACGCACCAGGTTGGCCGACGACTGGTACATCGCATCGGTGAAGAAGCTCCAAATATTGCCATAGGCCTCATGCTCGATGCCAATGGTATAGCCGTTGGCAGAGCGCGCATGCCATGCCTTGTCGGCCTCGCGCACCATCTGCGTCACCTGGCCATCGGAGGAACGGATGACATAGTGCGCCGACACCTGAGCATCACAGTTCTTGAACCAGCTGATGCAGCCTGCATAAGAGCCCTCTGTGTAATGGATGACCACTGCACTAACATCCAATGTACGTTCACTATAATTGCAGTCGGGGGCAGGGTCCCAAATGGCAGCGGGATAGTCGGATTCACGCTGAACGCTGAGTCCAGGCGCAGTCAGCATATCATAATGCTCAGCAAAAACCGCTTTCAAGTCAATGTCATATTTCGTGAAGCCGTATTGTTCAGCATGCTTCTCATCATTCATGAAAGAGCAAACCGAATAGAGCATGGACTGCATAGGATAAACGTCCTTCTCCTTCCCTTTTGGTAACTCAGAAAGTTGCTGGATAACAGAAAGATAATCCGATATTTCAGCCGTTTTGCATTTTTTGGCCAAACAATCGAACGCCTTAGCGTAGGCCAACACATTTGCATCGGGACTCACAAGGATTTCTGTTTCCGAAACGCCTGAAAGCTCCGACACCAGTTGCAGGTTCTCTCGAAAATAGCCTTTGCCGTCCTTCACCAGACCCATCAAGCCATAGGCACGCGGCATGGCATCGGGGCCATCATTGAAATAGTTCGCATCTGTCAGATGATGGCAATGCGTGTTGGTGAACGAAATGGCCTCGAGCAAACCTTTCGGAATAGTGGGACAGGCCTCATAAGCAGCATCAAATGCAAATTTATAGTTTTGTGATTCAACGTTTTGCGCCAATACACACAAAGGAAATATCAGTGATAACGAAAACAACACGAACAGACGTTTCATAACATAGAATTTGAAGACAAAAATACACATTTTTCTTTTTTGAGGGGAACGAGTTTTTTTGACTCACTTCGTTTCGTCGAATCTAAAGATTTCGTATCTTTGCAGATTCAAGAAAAGTCATATAAAAACAACATAAAATGAGTACACTCAACGATTTCCAAAAAGAGATTCTTGCCGGCATCCCCGATGAACTGCCGGAAGTGAAACCTTATGATACCACCATCAACCATGCGCCCAAGCGCAAGGACATCTTGACGAAGGCCGAGAAGAAGCTGGCCATCCGCAACGCTTTGCGTTACTTCCCCGCCAAGTTCCACGCCACCTTGGCCCCCGAGTTTGCCGAGGAACTGGAGAAATACGGCCGCATCTACATGTACCGTTTCCGTCCTTCCTATAAGATGTACGCCCGCCCGATCGAGGAATACCCTGCCAAATGCAAGCAGGCCGCAGCCATCATGCTGATGATCCAAAACAACCTCGACCCGGCCGTGGCTCAGCACCCGCACGAGCTTATCATCTACGGCGGCAACGGTGCCATCTTCCAGAACTGGGCACAATACCGCCTCGTGATGCAGTACCTCGCCAATATGGACGAAGACCAGACCCTGGCCATGTACAGCGGTCACCCGATGGGCCTCTTCCCCTCGCATAAGGACGCCCCGCGCGTGGTGGTCACCAACGGCATGATGATCCCGAACTACAGCAAGCCCGACGACTGGGAGCGTTATAACGCCCTCGGCGTGACGCAATACGGCCAAATGACCGCCGGCTCCTATATGTATATCGGACCTCAAGGCATCGTCCACGGCACCACCATCACCGTGCTCAACGCAGCTCGTAAACACGGCGGCAGCACCGCTGGTAAGTTGTTTGTCACCGCTGGCCTTGGCGGCATGAGCGGCGCCCAGCCCAAGGCTGGCAACATTGCTGGTGTGGTGAGCATCACCGCCGAAATCAACCCGGCTGCCACGCAGAAGCGTTATCAGCAAGGCTGGGTCGATGAAGTGTACGACAACATCGAGGAACTGTTCAAGCACGTCAACGCGAGCCTCGCCAAGAAGGAAGCCCGCAGCTATGCCTACCAAGGCAATGTGGTGGACCTTTGGGAATATGCCGCCGAGCACGACATCCACGTCGACCTCGGCTCCGACCAGACCTCGCTCCACAACCCGTGGGCAGGCGGTTACTATCCTGTAGGACAGTCATTTGAGGAATCCAAGACCATGATGGCCGAGAACCCCGAGCTCTTCAAGGAGAAGGTACAGGCTTCGTTGCGCCGCCATGTGGCCGCCATCAACAAGCTGACCGCCAAGGGCATGTACTTCTTCGACTACGGCAACGCCTTCCTGCTGCAGAGCAGCCGCGCTGGCGCCGACATCATGAAAGAAGACGGCACCTTCCGTTATCCCAGCTACGTGCAGGACATCATGGGTCCCATGTGCTTCGACTATGGCTTCGGCCCCTTCCGTTGGGTCTGTGCTTCGGGTAAGCCCGAAGACCTCGCCGTCACCGACGACATCGCCTGCGAAGTGCTTGAGAACATTGCCCGCACCGCTCCTGCCGAGATCCAGCAACAGATGCGCGACAACATCCAGTGGATCCGTGGCGCACAGGAGAACCACCTCGTGGTGGGTTCGCAGGCGCGTATCCTCTATGCCGACTGCGAAGGCCGCACCAAGATTGCTGCCGAGTTCAACAAGGCCATCGCCGACGGCCGCTTGAGCGGTCCTGTCGTCCTCGGTCGCGACCACCACGATGTGAGCGGCACCGACAGCCCGTTCCGTGAGACCTCCAACATCTACGACGGTTCAAGCTTTACCGCCGACATGGCTGTGCAGAACGTCATCGGCGACGGTTTCCGTGGTGCCACCTGGGTGAGCATCCACAACGGCGGCGGCGTAGGTTGGGGTGAAGTCATCAACGGTGGCTTCGGCATGGTCCTCGACGGCACTGCCGATGCTGACCGCAGACTCCACTGCATGCTGCATTGGGACGTGAACAACGGCATCGCCCGTCGTAACTGGGCCCGCAACGAAGGCGCCACTTTCGCCATCAAGCGCGCCATGGAGGCCGAGCCGAAACTGAAGGTTACGCTGCCGAACTTGGTGGAAGACAAGATTCTGGAGAACCTGTTTTGATACATTCAATACTAAAAAATGAGCAAGAAAACAAAGTTTTTGGCATCAATGATTGGGATCCTGTTCGTAGTAACCATGTTCTCATCGTGTGCCACCACTTACACAGCCAGCGGTACAAAAGTATCTGAAATCGACGAATTTGCCCTTATTGAGCCGAAGTCGATCATTATCTATTACGACAAGCCGACCTCCGGCTATCGTGACGCATCGTTGGCCTCTGCCTCCGAACAACTGTTAACCGACATCCTCACGAACAGTAGGTATCCATTCACCGACCCCATTCCTGCCGACTATGAGGGCAAGGGTGAGCCCATCGCGAAGTGGATTGGCACCTTCTCGGACCTCGAATCATCAGACATCAAGCATCTGAGAGTTCCAAAAGCACTTACCGATCTCATTAAGTCAACAGGGCACCGTTATGGCATCGTTATTCATGCATACGGCTATATCGAGAGCAACGAGGCATACGATCAAGAAAAGATGGCGGAGCTTGTGGGCAACATCCTTAGAACGATTCTCGACGAGCCCACACGCCGCACCGTAGGCGACCAGGCGGGCAATGCGCTCTACACGGCCGTCATCGACACGCAGACGGACAGGGTCGTTTATTTCAACAGCGTTCTCTCCAATGCCGACCACCCGCTGAGCAGAAGGAATGTAGGCAGCCAGATGAAACGCCTCCTCAGGAAGATAGATTGATACAGGGCTTTCTTATTAGCCATAACTTGAAAAATTCAAATCGCATAATACACAATAACATAATGAAAAAAGAAGTAAAATTCAGCCTGGTCTACCGCGATATGTGGCAGTCTTCAGGCAAATATGTGCCACGCAAGGACCAACTGGAGAAGATTGCGCCCTTGATTATCGACATGGGCTGCTTCGACCGTGTGGAGACCAACGGTGGTGCTGCCGAACAGGTCAACCTGCTTTATGGCGAAAACCCGAACCCGTCCGTCCGCGCTTTCACGGCAGCACTGCATAAGGGCGGCATCGAGTGCCACATGCTCGACCGTGCCCTCAATGCCTTGAGAATGAATCCCGTGCCCGCCGATGTGCGTCAACTGATGTACAAGGTGAAGAAAGCCCAAGGCGTCGACATCACCCGTATCTTCTGCGGCCTCAACGACGTACGCAACATCATCCCGTCCATCCATTGGGCCAATGAAGCTGGCATGATCTCGCAAGCCGCCATGAGTATCACCTACTCGCAGGTGCATACCGCCGAGTATTATATGCACATCGCCGACCAACTCATCGAAGCCGGTGCCAAGGAAATCGCCTTGAAGGACATGGCTGGCGTGGGTCGTCCCGTCAGCTTGGGCCGCATCGTTGAGCATATCAAGAAAAGCCATCCTGAAATCAAGGTGCAATACCACGGTCACACCACCCCGGGCCTCTCGATGGCATCAATGCTTGAGGTCTGCAAGGCTGGCTGCGACTACGTCGATGTGGCCATGGAGCCGCTGTCGTGGGGTACCGTCCACCCCGACGTCATCAGTGTGCAAGCCATGCTGAAAGATGCAGGATTCCTAGTGAAGGACATCGACATGAAGACCTATATGGCTGCCCGCAGCATGACGCAGAGCTTTATGGACGACTTCCTCGGCTACTGGATCGACCCGCGCAACCGTTACATCAACTCGTTGCTGGTGGGATGCGGCCTGCCCGGCGGCATGATGGGTTCGCTGATGGCCGACCTCAAACCGGTCCACGCTGCCATCAATATGAACCGCGAGAAGCAAGGCTTGCCGGCATTGAGCGAAGACGAGATGCTGGTCGAGCTGTTCCAAGAGGTGCAGGACATCTGGCCGAAACTCGGCAACCCGCCTTTGGTGACGCCGTTCAGCCAATATACCAAGAACATCGCCTTGATGAACCTCTTCGCATTGAGCAAGGGCGAGCCGCGTTACGAGACCAGCATCGACCCTGCCGCTTGGGACATGATCCTCGGCAAGGCTGGCAAGCTGCCTGGCACACTCGCACCCGAAATCGTGGAGCTGGCCAAGAAGAAAGGCCTCGAGTTCTTCACGGGCAACCCGCAGGACAACTACCCCAACGCCTTGCCGCACTTCATCGAGATGATGAAGCAGGAAGGCTGGGACCGCGGCCAGGACGACGAAGAGCTCTTCGAGTTCGCCATGCACGAGAAGCAGTACCGTGAGTACAAGTCGGGCGAAGCCAAGCGTCGCTTCAACCAAGAGCTGGAAGCCAAGATGAAGGCCAAGTTTGAGAAGGCTGGCGGCGAGGCTAAGATCCCGGACCTGCGTGCCTTGCGTCACCCCAACGCCGAGCCCGTCGTCGCCCCAGTGAGCGGCATCGTGATGTGGGAGGTCGACTTCGATGACAAGAGCATCGCCCCTGCCCCTGGCAAGGTCTACAAGGAAGGCGACCTGCTCTGTGCCATCAACAGCGAACACGGCATGGAACCTGTCTACGCCCTCTGGTCTGGCAAGATCGTCGAAGCCACAGCCGAACAAGGCAAGCGCGTGACCAAAGGTGATACCATTGCATTCATCGAAAAATAATTCTGGCACGGAAATTGTAAATTACCATTCGGTTCTTTAAAAACAGACAACAAACCTAATCAATAATTGTTTAACCTAAATTATTAAAGAAATGAAGAAATTATTCTTGACCTTAGCTCTTGCCTTCGTTGGCATTCTCAGTGCAAACGCTCAACTGTGGATGGGTGGTTCCATCGGCGCTGGCATCACCAAAGATGTCACCACTTTCGCCATCGCCCCTGAAGTTGGTTACAGCTTCACTGGTACTCCTATGACCGTTGCCGCCGAAGTGGATTACACTTTCTTGAAGTTCAAAGACTTCGACGCTGAGCACGAACTGATCCTGAAGCCCTATGTGCGCTGCAACCTCACGACGATTGAAAAATTCGGCGTGTTCATGGACCTCACTGGCGATTTCGGCGTGGTCAACAACAATGGCTGGGCTATCAGCCTGAGACCTGGCGTGGCTTGGATGGCCACTGAGCACTGGACTGCCGCCTTCCGTTTTGCCTTCGCACAATACGACCACGGCATGTATCACGAAGCCAATGGTTTCTTCCTGGATTGCGCCACCCTGGCTCCGCAATTTGGTTTGTACTACAACTTCTAAGATAATAGAAAGCTGAGACATATGTCTCTACATCAAAAAAAGCCGCTCTTCGGGGCGGCTTTTTTGTTTGGGTTTTTTCATATCTTTGTTGCGTCCTATAATCAACAAATATGAAAAAGCTCCTTACCCTCACGTTGCTCACGCTGATGGCGCTTGGCCTCAGGGCGCAAAACAAGAACATCGCCTACCAAGATGAAACCATACGTTTCACCGTCATCACCGATGGCGTCATCCGAATGGAATATGCCGCTGATGGGCATTTCGTTGACGAAGCCTCACAAGTGGCCGTTATCCGCGACTATCCCGATGTACTTTTCAAGGTCAAGGAAGGCAAGACCATAGAAATCACAACGGCCAAACTGCAATTGAAATACAAAAAAGGTAGCGGTGCCTTTACTGCAGATAATCTAAGCATCACTTCATTGAAAGGCCTCAAGCCGAGTTTCGTTTGGAAGCCCGGCATGGTGCAAGAGCACAATCTGAAAGGCACTTACCGCACCTTGGATAGCTACGAGGGCGACACACGAGTTGGCACCACCGACCAAAAGATCCCCCTTGAAGACGGACTCTTGGCCACCGACGGATGGACGCTCATCGACGATTCGAAAAGCTACCTCTTCGACGATAGTGACTGGGCATGGGTGAAGGAGCGCGAAAGCCTCGACAACCAAGACTGGTACTTCATGGGCTATGGCCATGACTACAAGCAGGCATTGAAAGACTTTACCGTCTTCGCCGGCAAGGTGCCGCTGCCACCTCGCTACGCCTTTGGCTATTGGTGGTCGCGCTATTGGTCGTATAGCGACAAAGAGTTACGTGACTTGGTGAAGAAATTCGAGCAATACGACATCCCGATCGACGTGCTCGTCATCGACATGGACTGGCATTACACCGAGAAAGGCAAAGGCAACTGGACGGGCTGGACTTGGAACGAGAAACTCTTCCCTGACTACAAACGCCTCATTGCCGACATGAACCAAAAAGGCATCCGCACCACGCTCAATTTGCATCCTGCCGGAGGCATGGAGCCTTACGAAGAACGCTACGACGAATTGGCAGCCTACATGCACCTCGACACTACGGGGCGCCCTGCCATTCCGTGGCAAGGCTCCAACAAGGACTTTATGTCGGGCTTGTTCGACATCGTCCTGAAACCTATGGAACGCAGCGGCATCGACTTCTGGTGGCTCGACTGGCAGCAATGGCCCAACGACAAACAACTCACCAACCTGAGCAACACCTGGTGGATCAACTACTGCTTCTTCTCCAACTTCGAGCGCAGCCGGGACACACGCCCGATGCTCTATCACCGTTGGGGCGGATTGGGCAACCACCGTTACCAAATCGGCTTCTCAGGCGACTCCTTTATCTCATGGAAATCGCTCGACTACCAACCCTATTTCAACTCCACAGCAAGCAATGTGCTGTATGGCTTCTGGAGCCACGACATCGGTGGCCACTGGGGTGGCGCTATCGCCCCTGAATTGTATGCCCGTTGGATGCAATTTGGTGCCTTGAGTCCCATCTTGCGCAGCCATTCCACCAAGGACGCCTCCATCAACAAGGAGCCGTGGACCTTACCCGAAGAATACACTGAAATCATCCGCAACACCATCCAGCAACGCCGCCAAATGATTCCCTACATCTACACCATGGCACGCAAAGCTCACGACGAAGGTCTCTCGCTCTGCCGCCCGCTCTACTATGAATGGCCCGAAAGCCCTGAAGCCTACAGTTTCCGCAACGAATACTTGTTTGGCGACAATATGCTGGTGGCCCCCATCACTGCCCCAATGGAAGGCAATTTCTCCACCTTGGACATTTGGCTACCGCAAGGCACTTGGTTTGAGATCAGTACAGGAACGATGCTCCAAGGCAATCAAGTCGTCACCCGCAGCTTCATGATCGACGAATACCCGCTTTATATGAAGGCAGGCTCCATCATCCCGCAATATGCCGACTGCCACCAACACGTGGAAGGCATTGAATGGACACGTTTCGACCTGATGATTTACCCTGGCGCCGATGGTGAATTCACCATGTATTACGATGATGGCGACGACAAGGACTATGATGAGAACAACATGTGGGTGAAGTTCCGTGCCACAAAGCAGGGAAACACCTATTTCGCCAACATCTACCCTGCTGAAGGCAACTACATACCTGCCTCACGCAACATCACGCTGAAGTTTGTCGCTTCCGACGTTCCCGAACATGTCTATTGCAACGGAAAGGAAATCGAATGGACCTACGATGGCGACAACTTCACCCTTGTAGTACCACTACCCGAAGGCCAATGGAAAGACAAAGCCGACATTCGTGTGGAATATCCACAAAGCGGCACCCTCAACCTAACTGACGGCATCATAGGCAACAGCCATCGCGCTGCCAAAGCCATCGCCGGACTGAAAAATCGCAAAGCCAACATTGTGTTGAACGACGCGTTAGGACTATTCGGCAGCATTGGCCAAAAGGTAACCTACTTCCCGAACACGCTGCACGAAAGCGTCAACAGCTTCCGCCAGTATTTCGATGGCATCGACACCTCGTTGGAGCAACAGGAAGGCCTGGACGAGGAACTTAAGGCTTGGTTTAAGGGACAATTGGGAAAGTAATCAAACCCTTTGGTACACCGTCGCCACGCGACTCACATTGTAGATTTTCATGGTGATGTCATCCCCTTTCTTCTCCGAAGGGAATCTCACACTTGCGTCGATGTTGCCAAAACCGCCGAAGGCTCTGTCGTCGGAGGTGAGGATGATACGGTAATCGCCTGTTTGTCTGACGGGGATCTTGTAATCGGGAATAGATTTGTAGCCCCAATTGAAGACAAAGATGAGATTGCCACGCTCGTAGACAACGGTCTTGTTTTCCTCATCGGCATAGAGCATCCAAGCAGGAGGCGCCTGCATCACAGGATGGTGCTTCACAAAGTCAAGCATGGCCTTGTCGAAAGCACCCATGAAGCGATATTTCAGGTTGTCATTGTCCACCAACGACCACTGACGACGGGCGTATTGGTAGCTCCAGCCGTTATCCAAACGCGGGAAATCGATCCACTCGGGATGACCAAATTCATTGCCCATGAAGTTGAGCCAAGCCTCACCACCCAAAGTGAGCGTGAAGAGGCGAATCATCTTATGCAGGGCGATACCACGATCGACAGTCATCGAGGGCGTGTCTACACTCATTGAGGTGTACATCTCCCTATCCATCAAACGGAAAGCGATGGTCTTGTCGCCTACAAGGGCTTGATCGTGGCTCTCAGCGTAGGCCACCGTCTTAGTCTGCGGCAGGTGGTTGGTCATGGTGAAGAAGAAATTCTTCATGTTCCACTGCTCCTCTGGCTCGTCTTTTAGCACCTTAATCCAGAAGTCGGGCAAGCCCATGCCTAGTCGGTAGTCGAAGCCCATGCCGCCATCGGCAATCGGGTTGCAAAGACCTGGCATACCACTCACATCCTCTGCGATGGTGACGGCCTGCGGATTCAGCTCATGGCACAGCGTGTTGGCCAGCTGCATATAGGTGACCGCATCGTCATCCACATTGTCGCCAAAATATTTCTCTGGTGCATCGAAAGTCGTCCCGATGCCGTGATCGAGGTATAGCATGGATGTTACGCCATCGAAACGGAAGCCATCAAAGCGGAACTCCTCCAACCAGTAGCGCACATTGGAGAGCAGGAACTGCAGGGTCTCCTCCTTGCCGTAGTTGAAGAGTTTGGAATCCCAGAGGTCGTGGTTGCCACGCGCTCCAGGATGCAGGTATTGGCTATCGGAGCCATCGAAGAGGTTGATGCCCTCACGAATATTCTTCACCGTGTGGGAATGCACGAGGTCCATGATGACCAACATGCCCATGCCATGTGCCGTATCGATGAGCTCTTTCAACTCTTCGGGCGTACCGAAACGCGAACTTGGCGCAAAGAAATTGGAGACATGGTAACCAAACGAACCATAATAGGGATGCTCGGCAATGGCCATGAGTTGTATGGCATTGTAATCATCCGCCTTGATGCGTGGCAATATCTTTTCTGTAAACTCCCTGTAGGTCCCTACCCTAGCCTCTTCCTGGGCCATGCCGACATGCGTCTCATAAATCAATAACGGCTCGTCCTTCAACTGTGGCGCGGCGTGCTTATATATATAAGGTGTGGGCGGATTCCAAAACTGACCTGCGAAGTCCTTGTTGCCTTCGTCCTGAATCACGCGCTTGATATACACGGGAATACGCTCATGCTCCCCGATTTGCGACTGCACCAGCACCTTCAGTTTGCTGCCATGAACAAGCCTGTCACCAAACTCGCTGTCGGGCAGAAAGATCTCCCAAAGGCCTGCACCTGCCAATTCCAGCGGATACTCATAGCGGTTCCAGTTGTTGAAGTCACCCATCAGCGAGAGGTAATGTGCCGCTGGTGCCCATTCGCGGTACCACCAGCCGTGGCGGCGTTTGTCGTAGTTGAAACCCAAGAACTGGTGTGCCGTGGCGAAGGTTTTGAGACTACCATAGCGGGCAATGATACCGCGCAGCCGCTCTTCATAGCGGTCATGGCGTTTGTCTACCTGCTTGACAACAGGTTCCAGCCAAGGGTCGTTTTTTACAAGGGGAAGCATAGCATAGTTCTTTTGTATAGTGCAAAATTATCAAAATCTACTCAATTCCAACCGTTTTCAAACACAATCTTTCCCGAATCCAAATCGATAATCTTTGTCTCGGCCGGCGCCAAATGTACAGCATGCACTTCAGATGCAAAGTCGTTCATGTCAAACTCATTGGCCTTGCTTCGGCCCATCATGGCCAAGGCATCGTGCGGGATCTTCACCTCCACATCCCTCACCTCGTTGCGGTTGAAGTTCACAACCACCAGCAAACGTTCCGACTCGGAATAGCGCAAGAAAGCATAGACAAATTGTGGGTCGAAGTTCATGTACCATGGGTTGCACCACATCAGGTCGTAGAATTTGCCCTCGCTGATGGCTGAATGTTCGTTTCTGAAATGCAACAGCTTTCGGTAATAGGCAAATAATTGCTTTTGCTTTTCATCAAACTGACCGCCATCGAACTTGCCTCCGTTCATCCATTTCTGGTGTTCGGGCATGTGGCAATAGTCGAAGATGGAAGTGCGGCCATCGTCACCGCTGTAGCCCACTTCTCCAACGGCATTCTCGCCGCTCTCCTGTCCATTGTAGACCATAAACGGTCCCGTGTTCATCAAGGCAGAGAGGGCTACGGCGGGCAAGGCAGCGAAAGCATCACCCACAAACTGCGGCGAGGCCAAGCGTTTCTCGTCGTGGTTCTCCATAAAACGCAGCATGTGGGCATCCATCTCGTGCAAGTCCTTCCACACCTGACTGATCTCCTTCGCTTCGTGGCTTTCGCAAAGCACACGTTCCAATGTATTGTACAAGCCAACCTTGTCATATAGATAATCGAAGCCCGCATCCAAGAAAGGCTGGTATAGGTCGGGCTGATAGATTTCTGCAATCATCAAAGGACGGTAATCCTTACGCAATTCGCCAATCACCCACTGCCAGAAGGCCACAGGCACCATCTCGGCCATGTCAACGCGGAAGCCATCGACATCCTTGCCACACCAGAAACGCAAGATCTCGAGCATCTTCTCCCATGTGTCGTGCGCATCGTAGTTCAGTTTCACCGTGTCATACCAATCGTTGATACTTGGATTGGGTGCAAAGACATTGTTGCCTGTTGCCTTGGCAGGATACTCCTCGAAGGTTTGCTCCGCAAGCCGTCGAGGAGAGACAAACGCCTGCCCTTCGCAATAATAGAAATTGCAAGGGTCAAAGCCTTTGTTCTGCCGCGCCAAGTGATTGGGAATAAAGTCCATGATGACTTTCATCCCTTTTCCGTGGATACGCTCAACCAATTGCTTAAAGTCGGCCATCGTACCCAAATCGGGGTCAACAGCATGATAATCCGTGACAGCGTAAGGCGAGCCTGCGCGGCCTTTGGTGATATCGGGATGCGTTCCTGTGCTTTCAGAGGCGTGTTCCAAAATGCCCGTCAGCCAAATATGGGTAAAGCCCAAGTCCATGATGGCATCAAGAGCGGTATTGTCAATGTCATTGAAAGTGCCGCAGCCATTTTCGGTCTTGCTGCCGTTGACGCGGAAGTCGGTTTGTTTGTTGCCAAACAGTCGTGGAAAGAGTTGATAGATGTTCATACGGCAAAATTAGAAAAACTTGTACAAAAAACCAAAACAATGAAAATTGTACTACCTTTGCACATTATGAAAGCGAAGAAAACCTTTTATCTCATCACAGCGTTGCTTTTCAGCAACCTCCTTTCTGCACAGGTGCAACCCACCTGGGAATCCATCAACGAGCGCGGCTATCCACAATGGTTCTCCGACGCCAAACTGGGCATCTTCATCCATTGGGGTGTGTATTCCGTGCCCGCCTACGCCAGCCTCGAAGGCTATGCCGAGTGGTACTACCGTGGCCTGATGACCAATGACGACCGCAAGGCCTTCCAAGAGCGCATCTATGGCAAGGACTTCAAATATGAGGACTTTGCACCCATGTGGAAAGCCGAACTCTGGGACCCTGACGAATGGGCCGATTTGTTCAAGAAATCGGGAGCAAAGTATGTCCTGTTGGTCTCGAAGCACCACGACGGCTTCTGCCTCTGGCCGAGCCAATATGCGCCAGGATGGAATTCCGTTGAAGTCGGTCCGCACCGTGACATCTGCGGCGAGCTAACCGAAGCCGTTCGCAAAAAAGGCCTCAAGATGGGCTTCTACTACTCGCTGCCCGAGTGGAAAAGCGACATCCACCGCTGGTATGTCGACCCCGACGAAAACATTGGCACCTATGTCGACACGCACATGATTCCGCAGTTCAAGGAACTTGTCACCAAATACAAGCCCACCGTCCTCTTCACCGACGGTGAATGGCGCAACAGCGCGAAGCAATGGCATGCCACCGAACTCATCTCGTGGTACTACAACACCGTGGGCAAAGACGCCATCGTCAACGACCGCTGGGGCGACGGACAGCAACACGGTTTCCGCACGCCTGAATACAGCGCGGGCATCACCCTCACCGACAGGCCTTGGGCGGAATGTCGCGGTTTGGGTCGCAGCTTCGGCCTCAACCGCAACGAGCCATTGGAAAACTATATGACCTCCGATGAACTCATCCGCCACTTTGCCGTCCTCGTGGCAGCAGGTGGTGGCATGACCCTCAATGTGGGTCCTGCCGCTGACGGCAAGATTCCGTTGTTGCAGCAAGAAAGATTGTTGGATCTCGGCAAGTGGCTTGATATTAACGGTGAAGCCATCTACGGCACACGTCCTTACAAGCAATTCTACGAGATGAAGCCCGTCAAGGTGGTGCGCAACGACAACGAAATCAACTTCGACTGGAAGCGCAACTCGCCTGATCCTGCCATCAGCTGCGACCATTTCCAAGCGCATTGGCAAGGTGTGTTCTCCTGCCCCGCCGACACCTATACCTTTGAAATCCAGACCGACGACAAGGCACAATTGGTCATTGACGGGAAAACCGTCATCGAAAACACCAACAAAGCGAAGACGGGCAAGATGAAACTGGCCCAAGGCCAACACAGCATCGAAGTCTTCTACGAAGAAGACGAGCTTGAAGCCACGATTGCCTTATATTGGTCGTCAAAGAAGATAGAGAAACAGGTCATGAGTGGATTCCAAGTAGGAAGCATGCTGCCTGCCATGGGATTGAAAGCCACCTATACCTGTGAGCAGCCCGACATCTGCTACACGCAAGGCAAAAACGCGCTCTACGCCATCGCTTTGGATTATCCTGAAGACCAATTGGTGCTGAACATTGACAAGCCAGCCGATGACATGAGAGTCACCCTGTTGGGATGCCCGAAGGCACTGCCTTGGAAATACAAAGACGGCCAACTCTACATTGATACAGGTGGGCTAAAACACAGTGACATCCGCAGCACAGCGGCTTGGGTGTTCAAGATGAAATGAAAAAAGCGGCGATTGCCGCTTTTTTTTGTTTATCCGATAGGACCGTCCGTCAGTTCCTTGAGGCCCTGATAGCCGATGATCTTATTCGTTCCCTTAGGTATCCGCTTGATGTAGAAGCGCTCGTCCTCCTGCACGAACTTGAAGTGCAAGAGATCGCCATTCGGGAAACAGTCGATGCCTTTGATACGCTTGGGACCGCTATTGGTTTGATAGGAGAAATCGGAAGTCTTCACAAAGGTCATGCGTTTCTTCCCCTTGAGGATACTGGTGTTGAAGCCGTCGAAATAGTTGCGGTTGCCCCATTTCCCGACAAACTCAGCAGGGTTCTTCAGGTCGTAGACATACACGCGGAACAGCTTGTCATTCTTCGGCTTCACTTCAAGCACCTTCTGAAGGATGACTTTCTTGTCCTTGATCACTTCAACATACATCCATTGGAAGCGGTTGCCCATGTTTTCCCAAATCGGGGTGAAATGGGCCGTGGCCGTCGTCGAATCGTTCACGATGACGTTGTAATCGCCTTGCATGGTACGATAGAACTGCTTGGCGTCTTCTTCCGTAAACTTCTGTGCGAAGCCACTAAATGTCACCATGATAGCGGCCAATATCAATGCTAGTCTTTTCATATTCAGATTCCTTTTTCTCTTATTAGTTCCATCAGAACGACAGGGTCAAACCCAAGGTCGGAAGGATGGGCAACTGACGTGCTATGTCGCTGGTAACCAAGTTGACGTAGAACACGTTGTGGCGGTTATAGACGTTGGTCACGCTTAAGTCGGCCTCCAGCATCACATTCTCCGTGAAGAAGAACTTACGTTTCACGTCGATGTCGAAGCGATGGTAGGTAGGCAGACGGCCACCGTTCAGCTCGCCATAGAGCACGCCCAGCTCTCCGTTTGTGGTCGTGTAGTCGAAGTTGATGCCATCTTGGAAGGGATAGTACTCATAGAAACCTTGCACCTGGGTGAACGGGAAGCCGGTACCGAAGTTCCAACGACCGCTGAACTCCCACTGGCGCTTCGAGCCAGCCGTGTAGGTCAAGATAAGGTTGACGTTATGACGGCGGTCGAAGTGAGGCGCATATTGCACCATCTCCACGCCATTCTCAACGGCTTTTTCATATTCACGTGTCACGAAGCCCAAGGCGTAGACAGCCCAAAGGTACCAGTGCTGATCTTCATATTTCACTGAGATATCGAAACCATAGGCGTCGCCCGTCTCCTTGGTGAAGTCTTTCTTCAGCAGGTCGGGAATGTCGGAGTTCAACTCGGTCTCGTTGTACAGCTTGTTGCGGTTGATATTGGTCAACTGCACGAAGTCTTTCCAATAGCCCTCAATATTCACGGTGGCCTTACTCGTCAGGTCAAACTCAGTACCCAAGATGTAGTGGTTGGCCTTCTGCAGGAAGCTGGTGATGGGCTTGCCATCAAAGGTCTTCGGCATGTTGTTGATACCCGAGAGGAAGCCGTAGAACAGGTTGACCACGTCACGATCGCTGGTGGCGGCCACAAAATTCTGCGAATACATACCTGCAGCCGCTTTCAAGCGCAAACGGTCGGTGGCATTGTACTTCACTGCGAGACGAGGCTCAGGCGAGATGTCGGGCAACGAGGCATAGTATTGCAAGCGGAAGCTGGGTTCGAGCAAGAACTTGCCGAGCACAGCCTTGTATTTCGCATAGACACCAATCTCCGTGGAATTGACTTTCGAACCGATCTTGTTGTGTCCGTAGACGCTATAGGTCTGATAGTCGGTGGTGTAGCCGAGCATCTCGATACCATACTTCAAGGTATTCTTACCCATGAACTGGCTGAAGTCGAAGCCCATGTTGAAGCCATTGATGTTGCTATAGCGGTCGGGGTTGTCGGTTTCCTTCATGCGGGAGGTATAGCTCGAATAAGCGACTGTACCTTCAATCATCACAGGGGCCTTGCCGGGGATGACGAGGAAGTTGGAGCCAGCGCCAAACGAATTCCAACCAAAGTCGGACAGCGACATATAGTTGTTCACCTGGTCATTGAAAGAGAAACCGAAGAGGTTGAACTTACTGCCATTGGGCGCGTTGATCGACACCTTACCGTAGATATCTTGGAAGTTGAACGGCAAACCCGTCTCTGAGGCATAGGGATACAACACCTTGCTGGATTGTTCAAGATAGGAGTTCTTTGCAGAGATGATGAACGAAGCGGTGGCGTCGTCGGGATTCTTGGCTTTCTTGAGGGGACCCTCAATCATCACCTTCGCACCGAAGCAGTTGCCACCAATCTTACCCGAGATACGTTTCTTGTTACCGTCGCGGGTGGAGATATCCATGATGGAAGAGATACGGCCGCTGTATTCAGCGCCGAAGCCACCTGTGTAGACATCAGCATTACGGATGATATCGGTGTCGAACACCGAGAACAGACCGATGGAATGGAAGGGGTTATAGATCACCATACCGTCGAGCAACACCTTGTTTTGGATGGGCGAGCCACCACGGATGTAGAGCTGTCCGCCCTGGTCGCCAGTGAAAATGACACCAGGCACCACCTGCAGGTATTGGGCGAAGTCGGCTTGACCACCCACGCTGGGGATCTTGGTAATCGTCTTAGGTGTCACGGTGATGACCGACGTCTTGGTCTCAGAACGGGCCTCGATCTTGTCGGCTGTGATGGTCACCGTCTCCAACTGTTTGCTGGTTTCCTTCAGAAAATACTTACGGCTGATGCTTTGACCTTTCGACAAGGAGAAATTCTCCGAAATCGTATCAAAACCCACGCTGGTGATCAGCAAGGTATAGTTGCCGTCGGGGATTCGGTTGATATTGAAGTAACCGTTCTCGTTGGTCGAGCCGCCGAACGTGGTGCCTTTCAGGTAGACATTGGTGAACATCATCGGCTCGCCAGTGGCTTCCTCATAGACAAAGCCCTTGATGCTATTGTCCTGAGCCACAGCTACAATCGAGGTAAAAAAGAAAAAGATAGTCGCAAAAAACAGCTTGGTTAGTTGACGTTTGTACATATTGTTATCAAATAATTTGTTTTACACCTATTATAAGAAGATGCAAAAATACAAATTATTGCAAACAAGCGACCAAAAATTTGCAAAAAGAAGCAATTCGCCTCTTGTCCTTTTCAGAAGGCCTGACCTAAGCAAGCATTTCCGTCTGGGCCTTCTCCGTTTGTGAGAAGAGCCAATGGTGCTTGACGTTCGCCTCGTGTTGGTACAAGAGCACGCCGACAAACAACGTGGCCAGCAGCAAGAGGGCTTTCAGCCAGTCCTTGAGAGGCAGGATCATGACACCGACGATGATGAACAATATGGGCCACAGCTTTCTGGCGACCCACCAGCTGAAGTCAATGACATTGAGAGCTGCCAACAGGGCCACCACGCCCACGAAGAGGATGAGAATCCCCAACAATAAATTTCTGCTTTTCATGACTGTTTTCTATTAAAGGGGATGATAAGGAAGAGGCCTAAAGCGATGAGCAGTATGGGCCATGCCGTACGCCAATTGAATTCAGGAAAATACATGTTCAGCAGGCCTAAAGCGCCGATGCAGATGAGGACCAAGCCAGCGACAAGGCTACCTTTGTTGAGCGTGGGCTGTTTCACGACAGATTTCGTGTTTTCAGGGTTGGTTTCCACCGTACCGTCGGACGACACGACGTAGTCAGCCTGATGACGTGTGATGTCGCCAGCCGGCATCACGATCCAGAGTATGACATAGATCCAGAAGCCGGTGCTGAAGAACAGGAAGGCGACAACAAACAGCAGCCGAATCAGAGCTGCGTCGATGCCAAAATAGTTAGCCATTCCAGAGCAAACGCCTCCAATCACCTTGTTTTGTTTGTCTCTTTGTAGTCTCTTTTGATTTTCCATTTTCTTTTTCGTTTTTTAGTTCGGTAGTACCCTTACAAAAATTATGCCGCTCCGAGGAGCGGCATAACATTCTTTTCACGTAAGCCTTTCGGTTATTTCTTCACCACGAACTTTTGCGTGGAGACGGCGCGGCCATCCACCAACATGGTGCAGAAATAAATGCCACCCTGGAGGTCGGCAACCGAGAAACTCAGCTGGCCATCGTTGGCATTCAGCTCTTGACGCATCACTTCCTGACCCACCAGGTTGTAAACCACGGCGCAGAGGTTGCCGCCAAACGAGTAGTTGAAGCTCACCGTGTTGGTAGCAGGATTGGGATAAGCCTGACCCAGCGTCATCGTATAAGCATTCTCAGTGACGCCGACACCCGACTTGCGGAAGCGGACAATGATGCTGATGCGCTGGTCGGGGTTACGCTCTTCATAAGCGTAATACTTGATGATGACATCGCCATAGACATCTTCAGGATAAAGCGCATGGAACGACAGCTCATCGGTGTTGACTTCACCTGCCGGAATGTCGATTGCATCGGGGCTGACAAAAATGTCAGGGCCGAAGCACATGCCCCAGCAGAACGAATTCATCACGCCATCAAGGTCTTGGATGATCTCTTTTTCGACCAATACCTTCATAGGCTCAGAAGTGATGTTTCTGACCTGCATGTGCTGAATGTATTCACCAAAGCCGAACTCGTCGTTGGTGCATTCAATGGTCTCACCCTCGTCAAAGACGGTGCCTTCCCACTCGAACTGCAAGGTCTGAGCCGAAACATAACCCATCAGGGTCAACAGAATCAGTGTAAAGATAGATTTTTTCATCATAGAAACGGTTTTTTATTTGTTATTTTAATTCATTCAATTTCAACCTGCAAAAATGCAAAACTTTTCCCAATCATGCAACAAAAATATTGCCATTTTTTGAAAAATATCTACTTTTGTGCTGAAAAACACTAAAAACATTTCGTGATGAAAAGATTTTCCTTCATTTTAGCATCGCTTCTGATGCTTTTTACACTGAAACTAAACGCTCAAAACGAGCGTGTGCTCCTCTTTGAATGCTTCACTAACACGGGCTGCGGTCCCTGTGCTCAGCAGAACCCTGCCCTCGACGCACTCATCGCCGCCAATGCCGACCGTGTGGCCGCCATCAAGTACCACATGAATTGGCCTTCAGCCAACGACCCGATGTATCTGCACAACACGGCCGACAATGATTCTCGTAAAGGCGTCTACAACGTCACTTCCGTACCCCATACGGTCGTCGATGGCATCCGCTTCGCCAACACACCTGGCGGCTTAAGCCAAAACATGGTCAACAACTGGCTGACCATAGAATCGCCTTTTGAGATGCGTCTCTCCTATGAAGTGGACGAAGCAGCCAACACCATCACCGTCCATGTGATGGGTCGCGCCTCCACCCCCATCGAAGGCAACGTGAGACTCTACGTGGGCGTCATCGAGAAAGAAATCCACTTCAACTCCGCTCCCGGTCCCAACGGCGAACGCGATTTCTACAGCGTGATGAAGAAGCTCCTCCCCACTGCCTCCGGCACCTCGCTCGGCAGCATGGAGGCTGGCGATTATTTCGCCTACACCTTCACCTGGGAACTCGCCAATATATACAACAACGACCAACTGGATGCCATCGCTTGGGTTCAGAACCACGGCACCAAAGAGGTGTACCAAGCCTGCAAGTCGAGCGTGAGCATCGAGCCTTTCTATGCCAACGAAGCCATGGTGAGCGACATCAGCGACGTGAAAGGCACCAACTGCAGCGGCGAGTCCCACCCCAAGGTCCTCCTGACCAACAACGGCAGCAACGCCCTGACCTCCGCCGAGTTGGAGGTCGTCGTCAACGGCGAAACGCTGGGCAACGTGGAATGGAGCGGCAACATGTCCACCTTCAAATCGGAGACTGTGGACCTGGGCGAGTTCAGCTTCCCTGTGGAAGAGGAGAACACGCTGGAGGTGAGGATTAAGAGCATCAACGGAGGATCCGACGAAGCCTCGACCAACGACATCGTCACCACCGATTTCAAGGGTGCCCCTGAAAACGTCGCCAAGGTGATGAAGCTCAGCATCCGCACCGACAACAACCCGCAAGAGACCACCTGGAAGGTGACCAACCTCTGGACGGGAGAAGTCGTCCTCGAAGGCGGTCCCTACGACCAAGCCAACCATATGTTCAACGAGACCCTTGAGATCACGGGCGACGGCTGCTACGACTTCACCATCTACGACGCTGGCGGCAACGGACTCGAAGGCGGCGTCTACGGCCTGAAAGCCGGTGGCGTCACCCTTTTCTCGGGCAACACCTTCGGCTTCAGCGAGAGCAACGAGTTCTCCTACGAAGTGACGGCCGATGTGGACGAGAACCTCAACCAAAACGTCAGCATCTACCCCAACCCGACCGACGGCCTGCTCAACATTATTAGCCAAGGCAAGCAACAGGTCAGCGTCTACAATATGGCCGGACAGCGCGTCTACGAAGGCTATTGCGAAGGCTCGCTGAAAATCGACATGAAGCGTTTCGGCTGCGGCATCTATGCCGTCAAAGTCGGCGACGAGACACAAAGGGTCGTGGTGAAGTGATGCTCCATTACCATCATTTCGACACACTTGACTCGACCAACGCCTACCTGCAAAGGCTACAATCGGAAACCGACATCCGCGATTGGGTGGTCAGCGCCGATGAGCAGACCGCAGGCAAAGGCATGGGCAACAACGGCTGGGAAAGTGAGGTGGGAAAGAACCTCACTTTCTCTTTGGCCGTCGACATGGGCTTTCTGCCCGCCGAGAGGCAGTTCCTGCTTTCCGAGGCAGTACCGCTTGGAATTGTCGAGATATTGGATAAACTGTTGCCAACAGAAAAGTTCAGCATCAAATGGCCCAACGACCTTTATTACGGCAATCGTAAACTGGCCGGCATCCTCATCAACAGCACCATCAAAGCCAATATGATGGACCTCTCCATCATCGGCATCGGACTTAATGTCAACCAGATGCAGTTCAAAGACTGGCCAACGCATCCCATCTCATTGAAGATGATCACAGGCAAGGACTACGATTTGCAGCCCCTCATGGAGCAAATCGCAGCACATATCATAAAAAAGGTGGAGCTGCTGAAAAGCAACCCCACCGCTATTGAGCAGGCCTATTTGAAACGGTTGTTCCACTATCAAACCTGGGCCGATTATGAAGTCGACGGAAAAGCCTTTAGGCTATTCATGACCGGAATAGACGCATTCGGACGGCTACAACTCGTTGACGAGCAACAGACGTTGCACTGTTACGAAATCAAGCAGATCAAGTTTTTGGTTTAATTCCACTGGTCGCTCCAAGCCTGTTGATCCTTGCGCCATTCCTTGAGCGACTGCACATCTTCCTCGGTGACGTATTTCTCCTCGACGGCCTTTTGAATCAGCGTCTCGTAGTTCGACAGCGTCACCAGCTGGCAATCCTTTTCCTCGAAGTTCTTCTTGGCGAGTTCCATCTGATAGGTGAAGATGGCCACCATGCCTTTCACCTCGGCGCCGGCCTCACGCAAGGCATCAACGGCCAAGAGGCTCGACTTGCCCGTGGAGACCAAGTCCTCGATGACCACCACCGACTGACCCGGGGTAAGCACGCCTTCAATCTGGTTCTGCATGCCGTGCGACTTCTTCTCGCTACGCACATACACGAAAGGCAGGCCCAACTCCTGTGCCACCAGCGCGCCTTGGGCGATGCCACCCGTGGCCACACCCGCTATCACATCGGGTTTGCCGTAGTTCTGTATGATCTTTTCCACAAACTGCTGGCGGATATAGGTACGCACGGCAGGATAGGAAAGCGTGACACGGTTGTCGCAATAAATAGGGCTTTTCAGTCCGGACGCCCAAGTGAACGGAGCCTTTGGGCTGAGCTTCACGGCCTTGATCTGAAGCAGATGCTGGGCCAAAGTCAATGCTGAATCTTCGTATTTCATGGTAAAAGAGCTTTGTCGAGACTATTTTTATATCTTTGTCGCTTGAAAACAAAACAAACAGACTGCAAATGTACAAGATTTTTCAAGAAAACAAAGCACTGGTTTTTCCAAAAATTGAAGGTGATTCTTTGAAATTTGACGCAACGCCCCAAGAATCCGATAGATACGATGCCGAACTCTTGTGCGATTTTTTGCCCGAATGGCTCGACGACCGCGATCCCGGCGACACTTTCATCCACGAAGTGGGTGAAAACGCCGTGGTGCAAGCCCTGAAAGAGACCTTCAGGATGGCACCTGCGGCGGGAGGCGTCGTCGAAAAAGACGGCCATTTCGTCAGCATCGTGCGCAAAGGCATCCCCGACCTACCCAAGGGCCACGTCGAACCAGGAGAGACCCCCGAAGAAGCCGCCTTGCGCGAGGTGGAGGAAGAGACTGGCATTGGCAACTTGAAGATCGTCAAGGCTTTGACGACCACTTGGCATTGCTATCTAGAGCATGAGGAATGGGCGCTGAAACCGACCTATTGGTACCTCATGAGCACTTCAGAGGCCATACAGCCCAAGCCGCAGACCGAAGAGGGCATCACTGAGATAAAACTTATTGGAAAAGAAGAGATTGAAGGGTTTTTGAAAAATACTTTCCGCTCCATCAGTGAAATTCTTGGAAAAGAATTGCGTCAAATCGTGACAAAGTGATACTTTTGCAGCCGATTTCAAATTAAACGAAATGAAAAGAATAGCCGTATTCCCCGGTTCCTTCGACCCCATCACCTTGGGTCACCGTTCCATCGTTTTAAGAGCCCTGCCCATGTTCGACGAGATCTACGTCGCCGTCGGCATCAACATGGAAAAACGCTCTACTTTTGAACTGAAAGACCGCATCAAATGGTGCAAGGCCGTCTTCAAAAACTATCCCCAGGTGAAGGTGGAGAGCTACGAAGGCCTCACTGCCGACTTCTGCAAGAAGGTGGGCGCCAACACCATCATCCGTGGCCTGCGTTGTGGCAGTGACTTCGAATACGAGAACATGATCGGTCATGCCAACAAGCGCCTGCATCCCGAGCTGGAGACCATCTTCCTGCTGACCGAGAGCGAGCTGGTGGGCGTGTCGTCGAGCGTCGTCCGCGACATATACAAGAACGGTGGCGATACCTCAAAGTTTTTGCCCAAAGAGGTGAAGTTGCCGAAAAGGCAATAATTCCACCCCAATTTCGTTTTCAGTGCATGAAACGAAAGATTATCACGCTATTTTTCTCCCTGCTCTTCCTCACGGCAAGCGCCCAGAATGTGACGATTACCGGTAGGAGCAACAAAACCAACACCTTGATGCGGCTCTTCGCCTACGAAGACCTCGTCAACGAGACCGGCATCCTCCTCGACCAAAGCCAGACCGACGCCCAAGGTCATTTCATCCTGGAAGGCAACGTAAAGCAAATCCTCCCCGGCCGCATCTATGTCGGCTTGGATTATGTCGACCTCATCCTCTCCCCCAACGCCTCCTACGACATCGAGATCCTCGTGCCTGAACAACAGGAGAGCGTCTCTTATTTCGAGAAGGAGCTGCCGACCTTGCGTGTGAAGCGAGCCACCGACAAGAACATCTACCGCCAAGTCATCTATTCCGAGGAGATCATCAACGCCTACATGACTGAGCATTTCAACCAAATCTACCGTGGGCGTCAGCTGCGCTATATCGACTCCATACAGAACGCCATCAGCCGCGAGGTGCCCAACATCACGTCGGACTATGTGAAGAACCACAACCGCTATAAGATTGCGGCCATCAAACTGGGCATCAGCACCGACGGCGGCAAGAAAATCATCAAGGACTACTACGACGGGCAGCCCGTGCTCTACACCCAGAGTGCCTACATCGACCTGTTCAAGGAACTCTTTGACGGCTACTTCAACAGCGCCGCCTACGACAGCCACCTGCTCAACGACGCCTTTGGCGAAGGCCCTATCTCATTAAAGAAATACCTGGCCACCGACCCGCTCATGGCGAAGAACCCGCAACTGGCCGAGCTCATCACCATCTTCAACCTGCAGAAACTCTGCTACGGCGACCGCGGCACGAGCCATCTCGCCAAAGGACACCTCGCCTATATCGGTAGCCGGACAAACTACGAGGAGCATAAAGCCATCATCAGCGATTTCTTCACGAAATATGAGCGCCTCGCCCCTGGCACTGCCGCCACCGACTTCACCCTGAAAGACCGTGACGGCAAGGCGGTCAGCCTCTCCGACTTCAAAGACGGCTTGGTACTGTTGCAATTCGTCGACGGGATGTCGCCCGTCGCCGAACGCCAGTTCTCGGAGCTGAGAGACCTTCACAACCAATGGCAGGACTCGGTGCAGATCCTCACCATCGCCGCCCACGACAAGATGGACGTACTAAAAAAACAATTCACCGAAAAACGGATGGATTGGCCCCTCCTCGACCTCGACGACCAGATACTGCTTTTGGAAGCTTACAACGTTCGCACCTTCCCCGAATACATCCTCATCCGCAAGGGCAATAAGATCGGTGAAGCGCCGGCGCCTTCACCAGAGCGGTATTTGGGCGAGCGCGTGACGAAAATGTTTGGGAAGTAAGCCTAATTGCTGCCTTTTTGGCACATTTTTCCGACAATTCACGGAAAATCCGTACCTTTGCACGAATTTTGCGCAACCCCGCAATCATCTAATAATTGTCAATTATCAATTTTAAATTATCAATTCTAAATAAATGGGATTTCTAAAGAAACTCTTTGGCGACAAGGCCTCACGCGACAACAAGGCCCTGGAGCCCATACTGCAAAAGACACTCAAGGCATACGAGGACATCGTGAAACTCGACATCGACAGCCTGAGACATAAGACACAAGAATTCAAGGAATACATCAAGAACAAGACCGCTGCCGAGGTGGCCGAAATCGCTGAACTGAAAGCCAAGGCCGAAGCCAACCCCGACATGGAGCCCGACGAGAAGGAGAAACTCTACAACCAAATCGACAAGCTCGAAAAGTTGGAGCTTGACCACATCGAGGAGGCCCTGAACGAGATCCTTCCCGAGGCATTCTCCGTGGTGAAGGCCGCTGCCAAATACTTCTGCGAGCATGAGACCGTGGAGGTGACTGCCACCGACCTCGACCGTGAGTTGGCTGCCAAATACGAGCACGTCACCATCGAAGGCGATAAGGCCTACTACAAGAACAGCTGGATGGCAGGTGGTAATATGGTCACCTGGGACATGGTGCACTACGACTGCCAGATTATCGGCGGTATCGTGCTGCACCAAGGCAAGATCGCAGAGATGGCCACTGGTGAAGGTAAGACCCTCGTGGCTACCCTACCCGTCTACCTCAACGCCTTGGCAGGCAAGGGCGTGCATGTAGTCACCGTGAACGACTACCTGGCCAAACGTGACTCCGAGTGGATGGGCGCAATGTACGAATTCCTCGGCCTCACCGTTGACTGCATCGACAAGCACGAGCCCAACTCGGCCGCACGTCGCCGCGCCTACAACTGCGACATCACCTACGGTACCAACAACGAGTTCGGTTTCGACTACCTGCGTGACAACATGACAGGCAACCCCGACGAGCTGGTGCAACGCAAACACCACTACGCCATCGTCGACGAGGTCGACTCGGTGTTGATCGACGATGCCCGTACGCCTTTGATCATCAGCGGTCCCACGCCGCGCGGCGACCAGCAGGAGTTTGACCAGCTGAAGCCCGACGTCGTCAAGCTGTATGAAGCCCAAAAGCGTTATGTGACGACAATCCTGGCCGAGGCCAAACGCATACTCACCGACCCCAACGCCACCGAGGACGAGAAGAAACATGGCGCCGACCAACTCTTCCGCGCCTACCGTGGTCTGCCCAAGAACAACGCCCTCATCAAGTTCCTCAGCGAGGAAGGCATGAAGAGCCTGATGCAGAAGACCGAAGGCTTCTACATGCAGAACCGTAACGAGAACATGCACATCATCGACGACGAGCTGTATTTCGTCATCGATGAGAAACTGAATACCGTGACCCTTACCGACAAGGGTAGCGAGCAACTGGCGCAAGCCTACAACGACCCGTCGTTTTTCATCATCCCCGATGTGGGTGCCGAAGTCGCCGATTTGGAGCACTCTGACTTGAGCAACGACGAAAAGGTGTTGCGCAAGGCCGAGCTGATGCGTAACTTCGCCGAAAAGTCGGAGCGCCTGCACACCGTGCAGCAGCTGCTGAAGGCCTACACCCTGTTTGAGAAAGACGTCGACTACGTCATCATCGACAACAAGGTGAAGATCGTTGACGAGCAGACGGGCCGTATCATGGAAGGCCGTCGTTGGAGCGACGGTCTGCACCAGGCCGTGGAGGCCAAGGAAAACGTGAAGGTGGAAGCCGCCACGCAGACCTACGCCACCATCACCTTGCAGAACTACTTCCGTATGTACCACAAGCTAGCCGGTATGACCGGTACCGCTGAGACGGAAGCCGGCGAGTTCTGGGACATCTACAAACTCGACGTGGTCGTCATCCCTACCAACCGCCCCATCGCCCGTATCGACCAGGAGGACATGATCTACAAGACCAAGCGTGAGAAATACAATGCCGTCATCGACGAGATCCAAGCCTTGGTCAAGGAAGGCCGTCCCGTGCTGGTGGGTACCACCTCGGTGGAGGTCTCCGAGTTGCTCAGCCGCATGCTGACCCGCAAGGGCATCCCGCACAACGTGTTGAACGCCAAGCTGCACTTCAAGGAAGCACAGATCGTCAAGGAAGCCGGTCAGGCGGGCACCGTGACCATCGCCACCAACATGGCTGGTCGTGGTACCGATATCAAGCTCGGCCCTGGCGTGAAGGAAGCCGGCGGTCTCGCCATCATCGGCACCGAGCGCCACGAGTCACGCCGTGTCGACCGTCAGCTGCGTGGTCGTTCCGGTCGTCAAGGCGACCCGGGTAGCTCACAGTTCTACGTCTCGTTGGAAGACAACCTGATGCGTATGTTCGGTTCCGAGCGTATCGCTGGCATCATGGACCGCATGGGCTTGCAGGAAGGCGAAGTCATCCAGCACCCGATGATCACCAAGCAGATCGAGAAGGCACAGAAGAAAGTCGAAGAGAACCACTTCGGCGTGCGTAAGCACTTGCTCGAATACGACGACGTGATGAACGCCCAGCGCGAGGTCATCTACAAAAAACGCCGTCACGCCTTGTTCGGAGAACGCCTCTCCATCGACCTCAACAACATGATGTTTGACTTTGGCGAAAAACTGATTGAAGAATATCAAGACGCCAAGGACTACGAGGGCTTCAAGATGGACCTGCTCTCCACCATGGGTATCGAGCCGCCCTTCAGCGAGGAAGAGTTTGACCGGATGAAGACCAAGGAACTGGCCGACAAACTGTTTGATGCTGCCCTTGAGCACTATCGCGAGAAGGCCCGTATCATCGGCGAGAAGACCCTGCCCGTCATCAAGAACGTGTACGAGAACCAGACCCACTTCGAGAACATCGCCATCCCGATCACCGACGGCAAGCGCGGCATGAACGTCATCGTCAACCTGAAGAAGGCTGTCGAGAACGGTGCCCGCGAGGTTAACCTCTGCATCGAGAAGAGCATCACCCTCGGCCTCATCGACAACGCCTGGAAGGAACACCTCCGCGAACTCGACGACCTGAAGGAATCGGTGCAGAACGCCTCCTACGAGCAGAAAGACCCGTTGGTCATCTACAAGCTCGAGTCGTTCAACCTGTTCAAGGCCATGTTGGAGAACATCAACGAAGACGTCATCTCCTTCCTGATGCGTGCCGACATCCCGACGCAAGACCCGAACGCCGTGCGTGAGTCGCGCGGTCCGCAAGGCATCGACAAGTCGAAAATCCGCGAGCAGCGTCAGGACCTGCTGGCGCAGTCGCACAGCGACACGCAGCAGCGCACCATCACCCAGCCTATCCACGTGGAGAAAAAGGTGGGCCGCAACGACCCCTGCCCCTGCGGTAGCGGTAAGAAGTACAAGAACTGCCACGGACGTCTTGAGGCGGCAGAGTAATCCATAAAAAACAAACACACCATGAAATACAAAAGAGTATTACTGAAGCTCAGCGGCGAGGCCCTCATGGGCAGCCAGCAATACGGCATCGACCCGGTGCGTCTGGGTGAATATGCCGACGAGATCATCGAAGCCGCCCAGGCGGGCGTGCAGATCGGCATCGTCATCGGCGGCGGCAACATCTACCGCGGCCTGCAAGGTGCCTCGAAGGGCATGGACCGCATCCAAGGCGACTATATGGGCATGCTCGCCACCGTCATCAACTCGATGGCTATGCAGTCGACCCTGCAGGGCAAGGGACAAAAAGCCACCCTGCTCTCCGGTCTCTACATCGACCGCATCGCCGACACGATGAGCAGCGCCAAGGCCATCCGTCTGCTTGAGGAAGGCCACATCGTGGTGATGGGCGCCGGCACCGGCAACCCCTTCTTCACCACCGACACAGGCTCGGCCCTCCGCGCCGTGGAGATCAAGGCCGACATCATCCTGAAAGGCACTCGTGTTGACGGCATCTACACTGCCGACCCCGAGAAAGACCCGACGGCCACCAAGTTCGAACACATCACCTACGACGAGGCCTACCAACGCAACCTAAAGGTGATGGACATGACCGCCTTCACCATGTGCAAGGAGAACGACATGCCGATGTACGTCTTCGACATGAACACGCGTGGTAACCTGATGAAGGTGTTGCGCGGCGAGAACATCGGAACGCTGGTGACGAAATGAGGACCCGCAAGAACCATCTGCGCAAAATCCACAATGTGCCGAGCAAGAGGATGGACTACATCCTCATCGGCATCATCATCCTCGTTGCCGCCGTCCTGAGGCTTTGGAAACTGGGCCAGGTGCCGTTTATGCACGACGAGTTCAGCGCCTTGCTGCGTACCCGCTTCGACAACTTCCACGACTTTATCCAGCAGGGCGTGATGCCCGACAGCCATCCCATAGGGGTGCAGCTGTTCCTTTGGGGTTGGGTGAAGCTCTTCGGATGGAGCGCGTTTTGGGTCAAGCTGCCCTTCGTGCTGATGGGCATCGCGTCCATATACCTTATCTATCTTATAGGACGTCAATGGTTCAACCGCAAGGTGGGCCTCTTTTCGGCCGCCTTCTTCGCCGTCAGCCAGTTCACCATCTTCTATAGCCAGCTGGCACGACCCTATTCGGCAGGATTGTTCTTCGTACTGCTGATGGCCGTGTTTTGGCATATAGTCGTTTTCGGGGCGAAAACGACGACAGGGGATTACATCGGCTTCGCCTTATCGGCTTGGGCCTGTTCCGTCATCCAGTATTTCTCCATCGCACAGGCGGGACTCATCTTCCTGACGGGATTGTTTTTCCTGCCCAAGGAACGTCGCAAGGCCTATTGGCTCAGCGGCATAGCGGCCGTAATCTTGTTTGCCCCCACCCTGCCCATCTTCTGGCAGCAGCTCTTCGTGAGCGGCAGCATCGGCGGTTGGTTGGCAGCGCCCAAGTCCACCTTCCTCACCGATTTCATCCAATACACGATGAACTACTCGATGCTGTTCATGTTTACCGTGGGCATCATCATCATTCTGCCCCTTATCCTGGGCAGGCGCAGCAAGCAACGCCAGCCCTTGCGTTGGGCCGGCATCGCCTGGTTCGTCATCATCTTCGCCATCGCCTTCATCTATTCGCTGAAGCGTGAGCCCATCATCCAACACAGCACGCTGATCTTCAGCTATCCCTTCGTCATCATCGTGGCCTTCTCCTTGTTTGGCACACGCACCTTGTCGCCATGGCAGACCGCATTGGTCGTGGCCGCCATCCTCTTTGTCGGCACCGCCTCGCTCGTCATGGAGCGTCGCTACTACGACCTGATGTACCACCAAGGCTTCGACCAGATTGCCGCCGAGATGCAGCAAGACAAGGACCAATATGGCGACAAGATCCAGTTCGCGACAAGGACCGAGATTGGCGAGGCGGCGGAGTTCTATCAAGCGAAGACCGACGTCGAGAACCGCATCGTCTTCAACCGTATCTACAACGAAGAGGGTGATTTAGTGCGCGAAGCCGAGTTGGGTGACTTCAACCGCTGGCTCAGCGAACACCACGAAACCCCAATGCTTGGCTTCGGCTGGACCGACTACGTCAACCCGATCTGGGAAGCCACCGCCGTGGGCAACTATCCCTACCTCATCGAGAAGAAAGACTGGTTCACCTCGCGTTACCTCACCTTGAGTAAAGCGCCCATCGAAGGCGGTCAATACCTGCTCAACGATTTGAGCGATAATCCCTACGCCTACCAAGAGGGACAGGAATGGGGCAAAGGCTTCACCTTCGCATGCGACTCCTTGCCTGCCGACATCGAGGCACTCAGCGTCATCACAAAGATCCACAACGAGGTCGAACTCGACCGATGCGTTGCCGTCATTGAGGTGCACGATGCCGCCTCCGACTCCCTTATCTTATGGCACAGCTCGTTGCCCGATGACGGACATTTCATGCCTGGCGACCATGCCGTTGCCGACGCCATCCTCTTCAGCGACGACTTCAGGCCCGAAGGCAAGTACATCAAGGCCTACCTCTGGAACCAAGACAAGAAACCGCTCGTCGTGACCAAGTTGAGCTATTACTACACGAAAAAGAGTCGTGTGTTGACGGGTTTGTATGAGCCGCTCAACTGAGGAAAAATGGCAAGATATTTGATTGGAAAAAGAAAAATAATTACCTTTGCACCAAAATTCATACGACTATGACTGAAGATTCTCAATTTGTATTAGACGAGGCCACTGAAAGCATGGACAACACCATCAAGCACTTGGAGCATGAGTTTCAGGGCATCAGAGCAGGCAAGGCCAGTCCGGCCATGCTGAACGGCGTTATGGTTGAATACTACGGCACGACGGTGCCCATCGAGCAGACCGCCAACATCGGCTGCACCGACGCCCGCATGATTGTGGTGCAACCTTTCGACAAGAGCGCACTCAACAACATCGCCAAGGCCATCCTGAACGCCAATCTGGGGTTCAACCCCATCAACAACGGCGAGATCCTGCGTATTGCAGTGCCCGCCTTGACCGAGGAACGCCGTAAGGAGCTGGTGAAGCGCACCAAGAACGCCGCCGAGGAAGCCAAAGTCGGCATCCGTGGCATCCGCCGCAACGCCAACGACGACGCCAAGAAACTGGAGAAAGACGTGATCTCGGAAGACGAGTCGAAGCTCCTGCAAGAGGAGATTCAGAAACTCACCGACAAATACATCAAGAAGATCGATGACCTCACCGAGTTGAAGTCGAAAGACATCTTGACAGTGTAAAAGAAAAAGGAGCCGTTTGGCTCCTTTTTCTTTTACAAGACATTCTCTATTGCCATGCCGAACAGCCGTTCGAGCGTCAGGCCGAAGCATCGGGCCTGCGCAGGGATGATGCTGGCCTCCGACATACCTGGCACGATGTTGGCTTCGATGAAGAACACGCCATCATCGCTGACGATGTAGTCCATGCGGACAAAGCCCTTGCATTCCAGCTTCTCATAGAGCATCGCCGTCGTGGCCTTGATCTCGATTTCGGTGTCTTCGTCCACCTGGGCGGGCGTCACCTCATCGCATTTGCCGGCGGTATATTTGGCTTCGTAGTCGAAAAACTCGTTCTTGCTGCAAATCTCGGTCAAGGGGAAGACCATCATCTTGCCTTTGTAGTTCATGGCACCGCAGCCGAACTCGCGGCCCTTGACGAACTTCTCGCACATCACCTGATTACCTGCTGCCATAGCGGTCTCCACAGCAGGGACAAACTGCTCCTCGGTCTTCACCTTGGTCACACCCACGCTGGAGCCGTTGCAGGTCGGCTTGACGAACATAGGCAGGCCTATCTTCTTGATGATGGCCGCGGCATCGTATTCTTCACCTTTATTAATAAGCACCGAGGGCGACACCTTCACGCCATAGGAAGCCACCACACGCTTACAGAAATCCTTGTGGAAAGTGAGGGCACAGGTGGTCAGATCCGACGAGGTGCAAGGGATGCCCATCAGCTCAAGATAGCCCGAAAGCGGCCCGTTCTCGCCCGGCTCGCCATGCACCGCATTGAAGGCCACGTCGAATTTCACCTTGCGGCCATCGACTTGGATGGAAAAATCGTTCTTGTCGACCTCAATATGCGAACCATCGTCAAGCAAGCCATACCAACCTCTCTTTGACACCACAATAATATGAGAATCATACTGTTGCGGATTCAGGTTCTTCTTCACCACATGTGCACTTTTGACGGAAATTTCAAACTCTCCCGAATCTCCGCCACAAATAATTGCCACATTTTTCATATTTTTTGTAATTTTGTCGGTTTAAACTAGGTAACAATAAAAACACTCAAAAACGAGTTGTAAAAAACACGGCTAAAATAGTAAAAATATGGGACGCTTCCACTTCCTCAAGGAAAAGAAATTTTACGTCAACCTGTTGATCATCCTGCTGCTTTGTGTGGCCTTGCTTTGGTTAACCTTTAGGTTGTTAGACAAATATACCCGTCACGACAAGGTCTACACCATGCCTGACTTTGTCGGACAAGACTATAGGGAAGTGATGCACGAGCACTCCAAGGACTTCCATTTCATCCTCATCGACAGCGTGTATCCCAAGGGACAGCAGCCCGGATCCATCTACCAGCAGGACCCCTTGCCTGGCTCCAAGATCAAGCGTGGCCGTAACGTCTATGCCATCATCGTGGCCGTGACACCCGAAAAGACCGTCATGCCCAACCTGAAGGGCATCTCCCTCCGCGAGGCCATCGGACGACTCGAATCGAACGGCTTGGACGTGGATTACCTCGACTACGTGGAGTATTCCTACAAAAACAACGTCATCGAACAGTTCTACCAAGGCCAGCCCATCGAGACGGGCACCGAGTTGGTGAAAGGCAGCAAGATCATGCTCCGCGTGGGTATCGGTGAAGACAAAGGCAAAGTCAAAGTGCCCAACCTGATCGGCAAGCCCGCTTCCGACATCAAGAAGATGCTGAACCTGGCGGGGTTGAACCTTGGAAAGGAATCCTACGAAGACCGTGACAGCCTGCAATACGAGTTTGTGAAGCGCATGACCCCCGGACCCAGCTCGGGCAATGTGGAGCCTGGTACTTTCGTTGACGTGTGGTACCACTCAAGCAAGACCTTGGACTTCAAGAAAGAGATGAAGGTACTGCTCCACGAGGACTCCATCGCCAACATACCGCAGCCCAAGATCGATACCATCTTAGACCCCAATGAACCTATTGAAACCAACGATTATGAAGAGCATAATGAAGAAGACGAGTTTTAAGGCATTCGCGCTGATAATGGCATTCGGCCTCATCGCCGGAAGCGTCAGTGCGCAAGAGATATTAACCCCATTCCGTTCCACTACAGAGAAGGCTCCTGTGAGAAGAGGCGTCGCCGAGGCGCGTTTCCTGCCGTTTTTCGACGACTTCAGCCAGTCGGCCCTCTACCCCGACTCCACCAAGTGGACAGACTGCAACGCCTTGGTCAACGACGGCTTCCCCTTGTGTCCGCCCAACCGCAACGGCATCACCCTCGACGTGCTCGACGCCAACGGCCGCGTCTACAGCTATGCCATCAGCAATGCCTTCTTGGCGGAGTATCTCACCTCGGTCCGCATCCGCCTGGACTCCGTCATGGAGCCTGAGCCTCGCGCCCTCACCCCTGCCGACTCCATCTACCTGAGCTTCTACTACCAGCCCCAAGGCAACGGCAACGCGCCCGAGGAGCAAGACTCGCTGGGACTGCAGTTCGGCACCACAGTGCTGCGTCAGGAGTTCCTGTTTTTGGACTACCAGAACTACGATATCACCGACATCTTCGCTGAGATGCAGGTCGACACCCTGTTCCCCGGCGACACGGTTTGGGCCTCCGTAGGCTGCCAACCCGGCCTCTTCACCATCGTCACCGACACCTTGACGCCTGCCACACAAGGCTGCATCGCCGTGCCCTGCGACTCGGTGTTCACCACCGTGGCCGACACCACCTGGTACCACATCTGGAGCGTGCCCGGACAGACCCTCGAGGATTTCATGAACGAGAACGACGGAGCACATTTCAAGCAGGTGCTGATCCCCATCCGCGACGAGCGTTTCTTCCGCGAGGACTTCTACTTCCGCTTCTACAACTACGCCAGCATCGTCAGCAGCTCGCTGCCAGCCAACCGCAGCAACGAGGACAACTGGAACATCGACTTCGTCTACCTCAACCTCGGCCGTTCGGTCAACGACACCACCTATCCCATGCTGACCTTCTCGGGACAAAGACCCAGCTTCTTTGAGCGCTACCAAGCCATACCCTACCGCCAATACCGCATCAACCCCAACTCCGCCATCCGCGAGAACCTGCACATCGACATCGCCAACCTTGACGGCGTCGACCACCAAGCCAATTACTACTACTCAGTACAACAAGTCGGCGGCAGCCAGCACTACACGCGTGCCTTGGAGCCCACCACCATACATCCCTACAAGACCCACGGCTACCTGCAGTGCCCCGACTATGGCGAGTCGCCAGCCTGCCCCTATGTAGGCGAGCTCTTTGCCCTCAGCTTCGACTACGACTCGGTGTCGTATCTCGTCAAGCATTACATCTACGACTCCACCTGCAACCCGCCTTTGTCCGACTCGATGATCTATCGCCAAGGCATGTACAACTACTATGCTTACGACGACGGCATCCCGGAGCTAGGCTTCGGTGTGCGTCCCGCTGGCGGTAAGTTTGCCGTGCGCTTCGACCTTGCCGAGTTCGACACCATCGCAGGCGTTCAGCTGCTCTTCAACCACACCTTGAAAGACGCCAACGACAAATACTTCGACATCGTGGTGTGGAAAGACGAGAACGGCCGCCCCGGCGAAGAGGTGTACCGCTTGGAAGCACAACGCCCCATCTGGCAGGAGATGCCTTACCAGTTCAGCTACTATAGATTCACGAAACCCGTCCTGCTCTCCGGCGCCTTCTATATGGGCATCGAGCAACGCAGCGACGACCTCATCAACATCGGCTTCGACGCGTCAGTCGACAACATACAATACAACTTCATCAACACCAACGGCGCATGGCAGCAAAGCAGCAAGCACGGCTCGTTGATGATCCGTCCCGTGGTGGGGTCGTCCTACTACATCGGCGTGGACGAGAACGGTACTTCGACAGGCTCAGGAGCCTTTGTGCTCTACCCCAACCCGGCCAGCAGCACCTTGCACCTCGATGGCGACATCCAAAACGGGCAGGTATGCATCTATGACCTCACGGGCAGAAGAGTCTTCGAAGGCGAGTATCAGTCAGAGATCCCGGTCAGCCAACTGAACGACGGCATGTATTTCCTCAGCATCACCACGGCAGAAGGCCAAGTCTTCACGCAAAAATTCATCATCAAGAAATGAACGACGACCTCAACGAGACCCTCGATAACGAATTGCTTTCGGAGAGCGAAGAGAGTACCGAGCTTTACGAACATATACGCATGAGCGTCGACCCCGGTCAGCAGCCCGAGCGCATCGACACCTACCTCACCAACCACCTCTCCAACATCTCGCGCAACCGCGTGCAGAATGCGGCCAAGGCGGGCAACATCCTGGTGAACGACAAGGTGGTCAAGCAGAACTATAAGGTGAAGCCCAACGACGTGATCTCCATCGTGTTCACCTATCCACCCCGTGAGACCGACATCAAGCCCGAGCCCATCCCGTTGAACATCGTCTACGAAGACGACGACGTCATCGTCATCAACAAGCAGGCGGGCTTGGTGGTACACCCCGGTCACGGCAACTTCGAGCACACCCTGCTGCACGGCTTGGCCTACTATTTTGAGCAAACACACCAGAACATCGAAAACCGCTTCGGTTACCTCGTGCACCGTATCGACAAGGACACCACAGGCTTGATGATTGTGGCCAAGAACGAGGCCGCACAAGCCGTGTTGGCGCACCAGTTCTTTGTACACAGCATACACCGTCGTTACAATGCCTTGGTCTGGGGCGACTTCGACACTGACGAAGGCACCATTGAGGGCAACATCGGGCGCAGCACCAGCGACCGCCGCAAGATGACCGTATATCCCAATGGTGACCACGGCAAAGATGCCATCACCCACTGGAAAGTGCTGGAACGTTTCGGTTATGTCACCTTGAACGAATATCGCCTGGAGACGGGCCGCACCCACCAGATCCGTGTGCACTCGCAGTACATTGGCCATCCTTTGTTCAACGACGCGATGTATGGCGGCGACGTCATCCTGAAAGGCACCACCTTCTCGAAATACAAGCAATTCATCGACAACTGCTTTAAGATCATGCCGCGCCACGCCTTGCATGCCAAGGAGCTGGGCTTCGTGCATCCCACCACAGGCAAAGAGATGATGTTCACCTCCGAGCTGCCCGACGACATGAAGCAAGTGCTCGAGAAATGGAGGGTGTATCTGAAAGCGAGGAATCTATTGGAGGAATAAGACATTAGATTCCCTTCGGGAATGGAACTCTGTATTAAGTAAACAGGCGGCGGTTAGTAGAGTCTACGTAATGTAAACGTTACTAACCGCCGCTTTATGCCTATGGTTTTAACTCCATTCCCGAAGGGAATCTCTTCTATTTCTTTTGCTTTTCGGCTAAGACCTTATCCAAATCCACCAGGAAACTGCGGGTCTTCTCGAGGGTCTCCAGGAGGATGACCTTCTCCTCGTAGTCGCTGAACTTCTCCTTGAGGGCGGCCTTGGCACCTGCCAGGGTATAGCCTTTCTCCTTCAACAGATGGTAGATGACATGGACGTAGCGCACGTCGCGCTCGGTGAAGAGGCGGTTGCCCTTTTTGTTCTTGCGGGGACGCAGCACGTCGAATTCCTTTTCCCAATAGCGGATCATCGAGGTGTTGACGTTGAACATGGCGGCCACTTCGCCGATGCTGTAGTAGTATTTTCCGGTGGTATTCTCTTCCATGGCTAATCCATTGTTTGGGTTGGTAAGGTTGACTGTTGCAGGATTTGGTTGTATTGCTCAGCCGTCAGGTCGTGGTAGAAGAAGTTGATCGGGTCGATATGGACGTCGTTCTTCAGCACCTCGTAATGCAGGTGTACGCCTGTGGCCTTGCCTGTGCTGCCTATGAAGCCTATCAACTGACCGCGCTTCACTTTCTGACCCTTGCGCACGGCGGCCTTCTGGAGGTGGGCATAACGGGTCTTGTAGCCGAAACCGTGGTCGATGGTGACCATATTGCCATAGCCCCAGTCGTTGCTCTCCACGTCGGCCACCACGCCGTCGCCGGTGGCATAGGCCTCGGTGCCCAGGGCGGCAGAGAAGTCGATGCCGCTATGGAACTTCTCGACCTTATAGATCGGGTCGGGACGATAGCCGAAATACGAGGAGATGTAAGTAATCTCGTCCTCTTTCAAGGGGAAGATGGCGGGGATATGGGTCAACATGGCCGACTTGTTACGCGCCATCACAAACAGCGAATCGTAGGAGACCGACTGGTTATAGAGCTGGCTGGCGATGACATCCATCTTGCGGGCGGAGTTCACCACCAGGTCGGAATTCATATAGCCGTACATGTCGGCATAACGGTCAGCATCAGAGAAACCCGAACGGCGCAACGAACTCGGGATGGGGTCGGCCTCAAACATCACTCGGTAGATGTTGTTGTCGCGCTGTTCCATATCCGTCACCAACGCCTCGATGTCGTCCAAGCGGTCGTTCAACATCTCATATTTCAGCTTCATGAACTCCAGCTCACGCGCCTGAGCCTTCTCTTTGGGCGACTTGAAGAAGGTGAACAACAGGATGGCAAACAAAAAGGCGACACCTGCCAATGACAAAAACACCAAAACGGCTCGACCGATACGTTTCGAACGAGAAAGCTGAAACTTCTCAAATCTCAACGTCTTATGATTGAATATATACTTCTGTTTCGCCATGTTTTGACAAAAAAACGGGCTTGATTACCTTGTAAATCAATTTTTTATTGCGCAAAATTACAAATTTACCGTAACTTTGCACGATTTTTTGAAGTATTTTTTGAAGCAAAAACACATAACTCTCTATAAATGAACGCATACGAAATAAGAAATAGCTTCTTGGACTTCTTCCGTTCGAAGGAGCACACCATCGTGCCGTCGGCACCCATCGTCGTCAAGAACGACCCCACCCTAATGTTCACCAACGCTGGCATGAACCAGTTCAAGGACATCTTCCTGGGCAACCAACCCTCGAAATGGAAACGCGCCGCCGACTCGCAGAAATGCCTGCGTGTGTCGGGCAAGCACAACGACCTCGAGGAAGTGGGGCACGACACCTATCACCACACCATGTTTGAGATGTTGGGCAACTGGTCGTTTGGCGACTACTTCAAGAAAGAGGCCATCGCCTACGCCTGGGAGTACCTCACCGAGGTGGTGAAAATCGACAAAGACCGTCTCTACGTCACCGTCTTCGGCGGGGA
>JAEEGI010002169.1_pt1 | contig 48540 bp, 47 predicted proteins | sample 8958751 | NCBI WGS metagenome assembly JAEEGI01 (sample SAMN16246545, study PRJNA631951) | gut metagenome | biome: gut microbiome; feature: rumen; material: KS-attached | host: Bos | place: Iran: Karaj | collected 2018-10
ATGCTCAAAAGTTCCACAAAGCCTTAAACAACAGAAATATCCACTAAGATACATTTTGCCGTTCAAAAAAATATTGACAAAAATACAAATGTTTTCTTGCTAATCTCAAAAAAAGTAGTACTTTTGCAAATGGGTAAGTCTTATACGACCAGCTCCCATTGAATCCCCCAGGGTAGGAATACAGCAAGGGTGTTTGGTTGTAGCGGTGCGATATAAACAGCTTACCCTTTTTTCATGTGCCTATGTCAACAACAATAATATTAGCCTACATACTCATCATTGCCGGCATCATCGGGTGGGTAGTCCTTGTCCCGGGCGGAAAACGTGTCGGATCAAAATTCACCTCTTATATCACTATTTTCGGAGGAGCGTTTCTGTTTGCATCCTGCTTCATCAACCTTGTACCCCACATATTCCTCGGCGAAGCCCCTTATCAATTTGTCACCCCTGGAATCCACTTCAAGATTGCCGCCTCTGTCATGGTGGGATTCTTAATCCAACTACTCCTCGAGCAACTCACACGTGGCGCTGAACACGGCCATAACCATTGTCCTTGCTGTGAAGAAGAACGCGAAGCCACTGAACATCACCACGCCCATCATCCCCACCCCGGACATTGCCACACAGGTGCTGTCCATCCCGTCACAGGTCTTATCATCGGACTTTGCATCCATGCCTTCCTCGAAGGCATGCCGCTCGTAGACATCGACGGCGACATACACCAAGGCCTTCTTTATGGCATTGTCCTTCACAACATCCCCATTACCCTTGTTCTCGTTAGCCTATTCATAAGCAATCGTTACAGTTTCTGGCGTTCCTTCTGTCTCCTTGCACTCTTTGCCGTCATGACCCCTCTCGGCTCTTTATGCAATCTCTTCCTCCTACCCCCAAACGAAACGCTCCAAAGCCTTATCATGGGTGTCGTTGTTGGCATTTTGCTCCACGTCTCTGTAAACATTCTGTTCGACCACGACCACAATACTTTTACTCTCACAAAACTCTTGCTCATCCTTTTAGCCTTCGCTGCAGCATACTTCACCCCGGGCTGTCCCGAAATCTACCCATTATTCTAAAATTCAATTTCCAACTTTCAATTTTCAATTTCCAGCATGACCACCACCGAAACCATAAAAGACCTTCAGTCCCGCACAGAGGCTCTGCGCCGCTTCCTCAACATAGATTCCCTCACCGCCCAAGTGGCCGAAGAGGAAAAGAAAACCGAAGCCCCCGATTTCTGGGACGACCCCAAGCAGGCTCAACGTATCATGAAAACCATCCAGTCGAAAAAGGCTTGGGTAACCGCATATAAAGAAGTTGAAAACAGCTGTGGCGACCTTACCGTTATGGGTGAGTTCTTTGAGAGCGGCGATGCCACCGAACAAGAAGTCCTCGACCAAATAGCCATCACTCAGCCGCTGGTCGAAGCCCTCGAACTCAAAAACATGCTCCAAGGAGAAAGCGACCACTTTGATGCTGTACTATCCATCAACGCCGGCGCAGGCGGTGTAGAAGCCCAAGACTGGGCCGAAATGCTCATGCGAATGTACATCCGCTATGCCGAAACACATAACTACCGTGTGGCCATCTCCAACATCCTCGACGGTGAAGGCGCAGGAATAAAGAGTGCCACCCTACAAATCGAAGGAGAATATGCTTTTGGCTATCTTAAAAGCGAGACCGGTGTCCACCGTCTGGTACGTGTCAGCCCCTTCAACGCCCAAGGCAAACGCATGACCTCTTTTGCTTCGGTCAGTGTCACCCCCCTGGTCGACGACACCATCGAAGTAGTTGTCGACATGTCCAAACTCAGCTGGGACACTTTCCGCAGCGGCGGTGCCGGTGGACAGAACGTCAACAAAGTAGAAAGCGGCGTACGGCTGCGCTACCAATACAAAGATCCCTACACTGGCGAGGAAGAAGAAATCCTCATTGAAAACACCGAGACCCGCGACCAACCCAAAAACAAAGAAAATGCCATGCGCCTGCTCCGCTCACAACTCTACGAGCGCGAACTACGCCACCGCATGGAAGAACAGGCCAAAATCAAGGCCAGCCAAAAGAAAATCGAATGGGGGTCACAGATTCGTAGCTACGTCATGGACGACCGCCGAGTCAAAGACCATCGCACCAACTACCAAACCGCCGATGTCACAGGCGTAATGGACGGCAAAATCGACAACTTCATCAAAGCCTACCTTATGCAATTCGGTGCACAGTAAGCATAAAACAAATTATGGCATTTGGTGGTTGAGAATTGTGATGCAGTCTCAACCACCAATTTTGTTACGGCATAAATCTATATACACATCAAGTCCGCTCTCTGTAGCGCCTTCTCTTTTCAACCGCTCAAAAATCTCCAAAGCATCTTTATACCTGTGTGCAGAATACAGACGTTTTGCCTTGGCGAAATCCCTATTAGTTTTCGAAACCTCTTCTACATTGTCTTTAACAGTTTTAGAATCTTCCACCTTCTTAACTTCAGGTTCTACCTGGTGTGAAACCTCGTTCACCACATTCTCTACATTCTTTTCTACAGTTTCTTCCGTTTTAGATGGCAGAGTCTCCTCTTGATTGTTTTTTTTATCACTAACAGTCAATTGTTTTTGTTCCTCCTTGACTTTTTCTTTCTTCTTGGATTCTGTATCCTTCTTAATTTTTTCTACTCTATTCTGAGACTCATTTGGCAGTATCGTCGGTACCTCTTCCTGCTGAATACTTGAGTCCACCTTCACCACATCAACTGAATCCACTACACTACTTACATCCTCTCCGTCACGTCCCCCCCAAAAAACAAAAAACAATATGCACAGAATTGCAATCACAACAAGTATGCCGATATACATAAAACGTTTCTCCACCACCTTATGGGGCTTCTTCCGTGCCATCCGCTGTTCAATCAACAGACCTATATCCGAACGGAATGTACTCTCTCTGTGTATCGACGTAATCTGAATACCATCATTGGCCGAAAGGGGTTTCAATGTCTCTGGCAAATCTTTTGGCCAATACTTCACTATTCCATCCGGGGTCACAGGGACAATCTTCCTCCCGGACTTGATAGCCTCTTCTATCTCCCTTCTAACCCAATCTCCCTCATTCTTGCACCGCTCAAGTGTATCCTTCGTCAATAACAAAATAAAAAAATCACAGGTACGGACTGCAGGCAGTATCTTTTCAGAAAAATAGCCGTCTGTGCATTCGTTGTAATCAAAGAAAACCTTATACCCTCGTCTCTCAAATTCATAACAGAAAGCACGAGCGACATCCACATTCGAATGCCCGTCGTTATCTTTGCGCCTATAGCTAAAAAAAATATCGTATTCTCCCATACTCCTTTTACTTAATCATTGTCCCTTATTTTTGACCGCTCTACCTGATTATTACATCCTGGGCATCTATCAGCAACGGTCCTTTGGCAAGTTGCTTGCGTATCGCCTTTGAACGCTTGGCATTCTTAAAACTATTTCCAATGCTTTCCACCAACTCATTGATATAAATGGCCGCGGATATTCCCAACCCCACTCCAGCTATATAATAACCGACATTCTTCAAATACAATGGGTTCATATTCACATCGGTAATCTCTTGTCGCGGATGACTGATTTTGGTTTCCCACAGCAATCCAAAAACGCCTATGCCGCCAAAAAGGAAAAACGGCAACGCTCTTGATATCACATCATCGCGGGCATCCTGATTAAATGTTCCAAGTCCCGGAACAATCAACGACGGTGCCCACGAAAGGCCTCTTGCTGTATGGAAGTCCATTAAATAAATATCCCTGTACTGCTCAATATACCCTTGTCTGTCCAGCTCTTTATTCACCCACCCAAACGAGTATATCCGCTTTGTTGGGAGCCTCGGAACCTTCACCTGTTTAAATGAGCCATCCGGTTCCAATTCTGTTTTGGAGACAAGTGTCTCATACATGTATTGACTCTCTATCGAATCAACCATTTGCTGCAACACACTGTCTTTAATATTATGGCCATCCACCGACAATGAAGAATAATACCATCTTACCAAGGCGGAAACCGTGTCACTTGTCCGAATAAATACATTCTTTTCTCGCACAGGCTCAAGCAATGGCGACTTCGCCACACTGTCTATCTCCGACTGCAAACGGAGTGTCCGGGGAGCGTTTGGAATCAGTGTCCCATATTTCGGGTCAATGGTTGCCAATACTATCTCCCCAGTTGTTTCATTATCATAGTCTGTTCGAATATTGAAATTCAACTTCATCTCCTGTTTCTTCTTCCCCACATTGTCCCTTATTTCCATATTGACAATATCTTGCAACGCCTTACATAGCATTTCATATGTATTGGGACACATTGTCTTATACGACACCGTACTATTCGACTTCCATGCTTCAAGCAATTCTTTTACACGTTTCACCCTCTCGTTATCCGGGTCAATCGACAATATCGTATCGCAGTAGGGCAAACCCATCAGCGATTGATCCATCTCATTCTGCGAAAGAGCCATATCTAAAAGAGCCGTATAATGATTTATCCTGTTCCGCTTCACCATATCCATACACGCTCTAACAGAATCATCCATTGGTGGATAATAACCCATAACCGAATCCAATAGTGACAACGATTCATCAAACAATCCTGCATTTTGCTTTTCTACGGCACGGCTTATCGCATTCCTTACCTTCTCTATTGCAGCGTTCTTCTTCGGTGTCACAAATCCATCTATTTCATCAATATACTTGCAACTCACCCACAACGAAGAGTCTTGATAGATAACAAATTCATACCGTTCAATCTTGCCGTCCACCAGAATTGTGCCCGTGAATGTCGATTTCTGCTTATTGAACACATAATCACTTCCCCCCAACTCCTGCATCAAATTACACTCTCCTCTTCTACCCAACGAATACTGCACATAGTTGCTCAACCCGTCCAACGATTCCATAATCAATATCTCTGCTCCGGGTACGTCATAATTATAAAAACCCGTGCGCTGATACCGCAAAGGGAAATAATCCACCGTATCCACAATCGTATCGGAAATACTACCCAAATGGTATCCCTTCTCTTCCAATATATCCATTGCCTCCACCACTGGAAGATGTATCATCTTTTGGAGCGTCTCAACCGAAATACATCCGTCATTAACACCCTCTTCCTGCGCTTGCGCTCTCATACCGTTCACCGCAACCGTCATAATCAATACAACAGCCACTATCTTGCTCATATAGTTATTATAACGCATATCTATATCTTTTTTTCATCACATTATTAACACCCAGCCCCTTATATCGTTTTTCCTCTAACTAACGATTAAATCGTGCGAATTATCCCATTCATCCCATATACTGCTTGTCTGTAATCTCGTTTACTAATCTATCCTACACAACTTTACCCAAGGCTCGGCCAATTCAACATTATATTGCAAATATACATTTTTTTCGTTAAATATCAACTATTCTTTCAAGAAAAAAGTACACCGACCCATCCTGTGCCTCTCGTCGGCCTTTCACCGCTCAATCCTGTAACCCAACGAGAGTATCAATTTCAATGTCTCTATCGCTGTGTTTCGGTCATATTCCTTTTCGTTATCCGGCAGCTCCTCATAGGGGACCAGACAGGGATTCTCCTTCTTGGCATCGTCGCGATTCGGCCCCCATGTCCAGCCTTCGGCGATACGACCTTCAGCCCACACGTCATGCACATTCTTTGCCATTTTTTCTGTCAACTCTATCAATTCTCCCGATAGCTCTACACCCTTCGTGTCTGCCGGTCTTGGTGTATATGTCTTTTTCTTCATAACAATAGTCTTCTCTGTTTATAAACCCTTAATCACATCTGCCAGATTCCGGACTATGGTTATATCGTAATTCTTCGATTCGTCTGACAGCTTCTTATACTTGTTGATATCTTTATGCACGAATTTCTGACTCTTTAGTTCCTTTATCCGCTTTTTCACCTCCGGATTATTTATATCGGCATTAAAATTATCGCGCACTTCCTCAGGCAAAGGCCGGAATCCAACCAGCAATTTCTCCATATTCCAGCGGGCATGCTCCATCTCCGCCAACTGTCTTATCATGTTCTCGTCGGTAAAAGGGCCAATCACACCTCTCTCATCTATTCCCATGCTACGGAACTTACTGTATATCGAGTTTGCTGCATAGATATTCGACATCTTCTCCGCATACGACAGTCCTTGCCACATCCTGTCTAATTCCTCCTGTCCTGCCATCGTGCCGTACACTTCGCCTTTATTCTGTTTCTGATACAAATAATTGATGCGCTTGGCCGCTGTCAACCGCTTGCCCATTCTGCTGTCAAAACTATCCGTCATTGTCCCGAATGGGAACACATTGGCATAGCGACCCACCTGCTCGTGTGCTGTTTCCACCATAGCGCTGTTCTCCATCTGATACACCCATATCACTGGGTCTCTCTCCGTCAACGTCTCCCCTTTTTCCACATAGCGGAAATAATCTCCCGGCAGATACAATGCCTGTGCCATATTACGCTCTGCCTCCTCTCCACAGAACGCCAATGTCAATACTTGATTCTCATCATTTTTCCACTTCTCTAACTTCTTCCTCACCCATTCATCCACCACCGAGCCCTTGATAAACTCCCACTCCACATCCAAAAAGTCTCCATATCCCGGCAGCGGGTCTTTTTCCTCTTCCTTCATCCCATCCTCACGGTAGCAGCTGTGCGACAGTTCAAACAATCCCGGATACCTTCCCTTGAACATCTTCATCTCCTCCTCTGCATTCGGGTCTATAAAGGTAATCTTCGTCCTGATGGGAGGGGTTCCTTCCTCGTCAAAGTTAGGATAATGGCACAAATGTGCTGCCGTGCTCGCCATGGCATAACCCATCTGAGTCATCCCCGACACCACCAAGTGGACATACTTCTTGCTCCCTGTCACAACTGCACCTCTGTCTAACGTATAATCCCTCCACCGCTTGTCGTCGCCTATGAGCACCTGCTGGGCTACTGACTCCAACCTGTTCACTATCGTCGTCTCCATTGTCCGCGTGTCCTCTTTAGGCAAGGCACTGAACACATACGTCGACGCATTCCGTTCCAACAACATATAGCATTGCGCCATTGTTTTCGACTTCGCATCCCGCAAATCCCTCACCCGCTTCCAGCAGTCCACATTGATGGAATCATGTTCCTTCTCCATGTCCTCACCGATGATGTATATCACCGAGGCCAACTCTGCTTGGCTGAAGCGCAACGCTTTGTCCATATTCCGCTCGCCATGGTAAATGAGCAGCTTCACTTTCCGTTCCTCCTCCGTCAGCAACGGCACAGTATGCACCCACAACTCCTCGGCATCCTGGTTCGTCAATATCACCACCTCCTTCTTCCGCAATTGTTCGTCGGCGGCAATCGACTTCAGTATCCCCACCGTCACCTTGCTTCCGCCCAGTATCAGCACATGGTCTGAAAAATAATAGTGCAGATACCCCTTTCTATGGCTGGCTGCGCGGTTCGTCAAAATATTGCTCAGCGTGGAAATCAAGAACGCCGTGAAAAACATTGTCCCCACAAGAGCAATCAACAACTGATACCAATGCGGCATACCCCAGCCATCTCCTATGGGATAATTCGTCGCCCCGAACATCAACCGAATCACATTGTTCAAATCCCCGTCCACATTGCTCCCTCCCACGAGACACGGCCTAAAAATCAACCAAACAACCCACAAAAACAACGTCCACACCACACAAAAACCCACAACCAGCAACAACGGTTTCCACACCCGGTTAGAGCTAAACAACCGGTCAAACCGCAACAAAAAACGCCTCCAATACTTATTCATATTCATAATACAAACTAATTTCTATCAAATCAATAATATCCATCCTTCTGTCTAATCTACCTTATCCCATACTCATCCTTAATCTTCTTCTGCTCGCCAACCAGCCAAGCATCCAGCACCTTTCCATAAACCTCCACCCGCTTCCTCTCAAACTCCCCGTACAAAGCCAAACGCTCCCTCCGGGCAGCAAACAACGCCTTCTCCAAATAGAACGCTAAAACCGCCAACACAACAATTATCGCCAACGACAAAACAACACTGCCCCAAGAATAGAAATCCCTGATACAAGCGCCAAATGCCAACGCACAAGTGGCAACAAACACCAACGCCACAGCAACAATGGCACAATTATAGCCACACATACAAGGCTTCCTATACTGAAGAAAATCCATCTTCAAATCCTCAACAGCCCTCTCTTCTCCATACCGAAGCTTAGTCTTAGAATCATTATTATTCTCTAACATAACAAAACTATTTAAAAATGTTAAACAATCAATAACCTCTACCCCCTCTATCAATCTATCCCCGCAATCAAACCTATCCCGCTATCAAATCTATCCTATCTTTCCCCGACGGGTTCCTGTTCCGCTGCCCCCTCAGCTTAGCATGCCTGGTAAACTACAGGCTCATCACCAAGCGGAAACCAAGGTTAAAGTAGTGAAGCATCTGTGCGCAGTCACCACGATACGACACACGGCAGAACCTCGCATCATGGAACCAACTCCCGCCACGAGCCACACGGTAAGCACCTTTGGAAGATCCCTGCGGGTTCAACTGTGCATCTCTGCTGTATTTCCCAAACCAATCCTGACACCACTCCCACACATTTCCGCTCATATCATACAGACCAATCTCATTGGACTTCTTTTCTTTCACAGGGTGTGTCTTGTCGCCGCTGTTGACTCTATACCATGCTACCTCATCTAAATTGTCGCTTCCGCTGTACTTGTACCCCTGACTTTTATTTCCTCCGCGTGCCGCATACTCCCATTCCGCCTCCGTCGGCAGGCGGAACTCTCGACCTGTCTCACGATTCAGCTTTTCGATAAACTCTTGCGCTTCCTCCCACGACACCATCTCGACCGACCGCTCGTTGTCCCCAGTGAATTTTGATGGATTGTTTCCCATCACCGCCTTCCACAACTCCTGCGTCACTACTGTCTCACCAATATAATAATCACTCAACGTCACCTGATGTACTGGCTTCTCTCTATCAAATGCATCCGTCCCTTGCTCTTCTGTCGCACCCATCATAAACGTTCCTCCCTCCACCTTCACCATCTTGAACTTCACTCCCTTCACCTCAAACTCACCCTGCGCCTCCCGTTCTCTTCGTTCTCTTCGTTCTCTCTCTAATCTCTCCCGCTTCTGTCTTTCTTTTTCCTCCCGCTCTCTTCGTTCTCTCTCTAATCTTTCCTGTTTCTTGCTCAACAAATCCACCTTATACAACTTATCCTTGTCCGGCATAATAAACTCATCCTCCTCCACACAATCTGCCGCATTCTCTACACTCTCAAACTTTAGCATATACTCACCTGGCTTTAGCGGAATCTTTTTCAACTTGTTTGCCACAATATTGGCACACTCTTCCTCATCCACATACATCACACACTCCAAATTACTCATCACCTTCAGTTTTGCACAGTTCTCCAACCCATCGTCTTTACGCCTTTGTGGCGGGGTCATTCCCCTCTCTTTGATAAGCTGATCCATATTGGCTTCAAAGATACCATCCATGTGGATAGTGGTTATTTGCAAACCATCGTTTGCCGACAAAGCCTTAATAGATTCTGGCAAGTCCGTAGGCCATCCTTCAAACTCTCCGTCTGGCGATACCGGTATTATCGTCCTACCATACTTCAAAGCCTCTTCTATCTCCCGGCGAAGCCAATCCCCCGTCTCCCTACACCTTTCTAAACATCCCTTAGACAAAACCAAGACAAAATATCGACATGTCCGTATAGCAGGCAGTATCTTTTCAGCAAAATAGCCGTCTGTACAATCATTAAAGTCAAAAAACACTTCATATCCATGCCTCTCAAACGCATACTTTATAGTGCGGGAATTACCCACATTCGAATGCCCACTGGAATCCTTGCGCCGATAGCTCAGAAAAATATCATAGCTCATACATTTCTCTTTCACATAGTACTTTTATTCACAATCACTTTCACTTTTACTACATCACACTTCACCACTGCAAATATACAAAGAATATCCCAAACGGCAAAACCTTTTCAACAACAATTCCCATAATCATCCAGTATGCCAAAGGTACGTGCTCTCAAACATGAAAGCACGGTGGGAGAGACACTTTTTCTTCGCCATACCTATACCATCGTGCATCCTTGGGTTGTTCGACGGTTGCTCAACCCAGATCGGTCATTAGGCTAAATAGGCCTCTGGCTGAAGCCGTTCAAGAACAACGAGGAGACATGTGAAACGAAAAGGCTGATAATAACCGTTTTATCCTATTTTCCGTCTCGGTGACCGATGTAGGCTTGGTTGCTCTTCCGTCACTCATTATTCCTCAGTTCTCCCATCGTTCTCCCATCGTTCTCCTATTACAAAAGGAGAACTGAGGTATAACGGAGGAAGAAGGGTGGATGGCCGAGCGAGCCAAGGGCAGTGCGAAAGGAACTAAAAAATGGACTGACCCCGACACCAGTACCTTTGCCGGACCTACGCTATACTGGGCAACAAGATACCTCTTCCTGCGACAGCAGGAGGGTTAAGGAATCCCAAATAGTAGGCTGTGGCTGGCAAAAGCGTTTAAAAATGGCCGTAGAAACCGACGCCGAGGTCGACAAGTTTTTGGGGAAGGTTGTTGGTGTTGCCTAATGAATCACTGGGGACATTGACAGTGATATGGGTTCGACGGGAGGCAAAGACGCCGACTCCCCCCTGAATGTTGGTGTATGTCTGTGTCTCCTGCCCGCCCATAATGGAGCGGTCGTGCGAGTTGATATAAGCGGTGAGGTCTTCGTTGCACACGGCAATGGTGATATCGACATTATTGACTGTGGTGAGGGTGTCGGTATTGTCTTTGAGATGGTTTTTGATGATCGACAAAAAACGGGACTCGGAGAGATAGGCTTTCGCCGAACCTGCTTGCGGAAAAGTTTTTCCCGGAATGACAAGACTACAGGTGTCGTGGTTGCGTTTATAGTAGAATGTGACGATAGGTTGATACCGCCGCCCGCCGGGAACGGGTTTCCATGTGGCTTTGATGTCTCCTCTTTCTATACGGAAATTGTGTCCTTTCAAGGAATTGGGTTCTTCAAGTACCTCTTCGACGGTGTCACGAAGATGGATGGTAGGGTCACGGAAACCGACCAGTTTGGTGGTGGCGCGGGCAAGGGTGTCGCCCGAAGGATTGCGAAGCACAAGCAGCTGGAAGAAACAGGCGGTATCGTCCTTAAGCTTGCGCCCGGGCACACAATAGTATATGGGTTGAAGCCCCGCGGGGAAATTGCCTTCGGGTTTGCCTTGTATCTCGGTATAGTTGAGTACCCAACGGTCGACTAAGATGCTCCGGATGTTTTCATCGTCAGGATTCCCCTTCCAAGCCAAAAGATGGACGGCAATCTGGTTCGACAGATAATAATTTGAGTCTACAATGGAGGAATAGTTGTATAGGTTGTCTTCGCCAAGATAGCATTTCTGCACACGAGCCCAGACGGTATCTTCATCGGGGTCGATGACACAGTAAACAGATGGTACTTCACGCCACGGTGCATTGGGGCTGAAGTCGACCTTGCACGAGGTGAAGGCAAGCAGCAATAAAGCAAAGACGGGGAATGTTTTTTTCATTGTCGGTGATGTTATGAGGCGGTGTTTCCGCATGTTTATTACTATTTTTCTGTCTTATCTAAGAGTATTCTGATTACCTCGGCAGCAATATGGCAGCCGAAAAGGGGCGGCATATATGAAATGGTGCCGACAGTGGTGAGGTGGTTGGCAGAGGGGTCTTCGGTCATGGCCTCGGACGGTACCTTTTCGGCTGAGAAGACCACACGGATGCCCGTGGTGACCCCCATGCGATGGAGCCGTTTGCGCACCATGGCGGCCAAACGGCAGGTGTGGCTCTTGGAGATGTCGGCTGCACAGACCATCTCAGGGTTCATTTTGCCGCCGCTGCCCATGCTGCTGACTACAGGCAAGCCGAGGCTGTGGGCATGATAAAGGAGAAAGACCTTGGGAGAGAGGGTGTCAATGCAGTCGACTACACAGTCGTAGCGATGAGCCTGCAGCACTTCAAGCATGCGGTCGTCGCGCAGAAACTCCTGCAAGGCTTCGACCTCGCAGTCGGGGTTGATGTCGCGAAAACGATCGCGAAAAAGCATTGCCTTGGGTTGTCCTATGGAGGAACGCAAAGCGATGAGCTGGCGGTTGAGATTGGTCTCTCCTACCGTGTCGCCATCCACAATGGTCATGTGACCTACCCCGACCCTGCATAGTTGTTCGGCAGCATAGCCTCCTACCCCACCCAGTCCGACCACCAAGACATGCGACGCCTGCAGACGCGCAATGCCTTCAGAGCCAACAAGCAACTGGGTGCGGGAGCTGAAAGAGGTCATGGCTTGCTGATTTCTTCTTCTATTTCCACCTCGTCGGTCATTATCCAAGGATTGAGCCCTTTGGCACGATGCCATTCCGGTATGCGTGACAAGGGGTGGGCAATGATTTGGATAAACCTGACATCGGATCTGTTGACAGGAATCGTGACCACTTGCAGCTGGGTGGTGTTCATGGTCTGGTCGGCAGGGTTGTAAGATATGGTAGCGGGAATGGGATCTGAGAATGTCTTGCCATCGGCCGAGACCCGCACTTCCACTTGTTGAGGAGCGAAAACCCACGCATCGGGAACGTGGGCGAAACGCAGCACAACATTGCTGACATTGACATTTTTGCCAAGTTCGATATCCGCCTGCAGGTCGTGACCGGAGAATCCAAGCCAACCATGGGAAAGGTCGTTGACATCGCCCTTCTCACCGTCGTACAGGGCACGGGTTGCGTTTTTATTATACGGTGTGTTGGGTTTGTGGGCAAAGGTGCATGAAACCACATAGTCGAAAGTGAATTGCTGTGTTGCCACAAACGAGGGCGATTCGCCTTTCTTGAAGGCACGTGCGCGGATAACCACACTATTCTGTATCGTAAACGGCTTGGTATAGAGTGTTGACTTTTCCGTGGGGACGCTGCCGTCAAGGGTATAGCGTATCTCTGTTTTGGGAGTGGGGCATTTGATGGTTATCTGCATGGGGCTGTCGAAACGTTCGCGACTCTTGCTGATAACGGGCATCTCGATAATGGCGGACACCACCTTGGGGTAGACGATACGGCGGAAGTCCTGCGCGTTGTATTCCATGCAATCGTATGGACGCATGTGTAATACAAAACGATAACGATGGTCTTTGACCAGCATGGATTCGTCGAGATTCATATTGGCTGTGGCACCACCTACACCTGTATTGCGGTAGTCCACAGCAAGCAGGCTGTCGGTGACAGAGAACTGGCAGAGCGTGTCGATGATGTCGACATAGAGACCCATACCACCATTGCGGAGAGAGAGCCAACGCACATCGGTACGATTGCCGGAGTGTTGGTGCGGGAATTCCTCGTCAGGATAGCTGTAGTTTATCTCACTCGCAGGCAAAGCCTGCTGGGAAATCCGGGCGGCCGAGCGACGGTCGATATAGCTTTCGATATTGCACCCGAACCATTCGACAGTGTCAAGAGTGTGGCTATAAGGGAGGCTTAAACCTACACGGGCGAGGGTCTTCACTTGCTCGGAGACGGTGATGTCGTTGCTAAGCAGTACATCGCCCGAGGCAAGGACAAGATAGGTTTGGCGTACATCGAAAATGCCATTGTCTTTCTCTGTGTCGTAGCGGAAAAGAACGTCGATACCCACAGTAAAGTTGTCTATCTTGCGTATGTTGGTCGCCAACACCTGGGGCTTCATTCGGTCGAGACCTATACGTTGCCACTGACGGAGACCGTTGGGATCAAGGTTGTCGTTCGGCGAAGGTGTGCGCATGAAATTAAGCTGCACAGGACCGGAAAGTATAGGTTGGTCGTGGAATGAAAGCGAGGTGACTGTGCCCAGACTGTCGTTGAACAGGAGGGAGAAATTGTTGTTGAGAATCTTTGTCTGGTGGAGTGTGTCTTTCTCGATGCTGAGAGGCTGACAGCCCGTTAGTAGAAGTTCCTGCTGAGGAGTATTCTCCGACGGCAGGGGGAACTGGGCGGTGTAAAGCACGGTGTTCTTGGGAACGGCAGCAGTGTTATTGCGCTGCCTGAGAGTGAACTGGATAAAGAGTTCTTCTCCTGAATAGAGGGTTAGTTTGGGGATTTTAAGCTTGAAGTCTTTCGTCTCGCCGGGCTTGAGAGAGAGCGTGATATCGCCTGCGACGATATTGGGTTTGAGATTGGAACAAATGACGTAATCCATTCTGTAGTCGGACAGACTGCGGAAGTCACATAAGTTGGTGATGTCAAACTCGGCAGCATCGGCACTGACAGAGGTCATGCGCACATCGAAGGGACGATAGATCTGTTTCAACTCAGCAAGGTACGGTCTGGTGGACAGTGCATCCCATGAGCGGCTCTCGAAAAAGCCACCCTGAATGGATACATGGTCTTGCACCATTTGCCACAACGGTGACATTCCGCCGAATGTGTTGCCATCCATACCGCCATAGGAGAGCATGACCAAAGAACGCGACTGTGTCTTGGCCAAATACTGTCGCAGGAGCTCGGTATTGCAATGCAATGGACAGATGAGGTCGGTATTTTCGGCATACTGTGCAGCAGCGTACAACACAGGTCGTGCAGGGTCGGTCTGACGCAATGCTTTATAAGCAGAGTACATACAAACACCATTGTCGGGCGATTCGCCCAACGACCAAGCTATGATGGAGGTATGGTTCTTGTACTGCCCATAAAGATTGCGCACCCGATTAACAAAGAGTTCTTCGTAATCATTGTTGGTTGCCCACACATTTGTTGACTCATTCCTTGTAAAGATATTGGCGTCGGCAATGACATAGAAACCAAATTCGTCGCATAGCTCATAGAATTTGGAGGCATCGGAGATGGAACCATAAGTACGGATGGCATTGATGTTGTTGCATTTCATTTGTACCATCTGCGAACGGAGGACTTTGATTCTATCGGGTGTCAGCAAGTCAAAATCGTCTATCGTCATTATGCCCTTGAGTGTTACAACCTTGCCATTGACCATAAGGCCGTTTTTATAGGCAACAGAACGGAAACCAAAGCGGGTCCCTACAACATCCTGCAGTTCCATCTTCTCGTTATATAGACGGATGACAGCAGTGTAGAGCCGAGGCGTTTCGGCTGTCCAAGGCAGAACATTGGGCAGCGAAGAACTAATAGACTGAGATGTCTCGTTCCGATTGTCAAAGAAACACCATTTGCCCAGTTTCTCTACCCGTTGGCCTTTGGTGTCCCATATCTCTAATTCAAGATAACACTTTCCTTTGCGGCGATGGTTATAAAGGTCTGCTTCGAGAGTGTATAAACCCACCGAACTTGCCGACTCGTAGTCTGTTTTCAGGGTATAGTCCTGCACATTGAGCAGGGGTTTCAGCACAATGGCGCAATCGCCTGTCAAACCGAAATCCACCGCATCAAGATAGGGTTCACTCTCTTCCTGATTAAAACTGAGACGGAGGCGGTTGCTCTTACCGAAACGGATGATGTCGGTGATGTCGAACTCCGTCACCGCACCGGCATCGCGGCTGTAGCCTACCAACTTATCGTCAATATACAAACCATAACCCGAGGAAGCCTTGAAACGGAAAAATATGCGGTAAGCACGCCAATCTCTGGGGAACTCGTAGGTCTGAGTGTATTCGGGAGGAAGATTGCTCGCATCCTCATCCCACTCTTCCATAACAGAGATATAATAGGGCGAATCATCGTAGCGCAAATGCTCAATGGCATCCTCATCATCATAGCTGATAATGTTGGCTCGCGGTGGCACCCGCAATTCCTCCATACTCACCGGCTGCTGCGCCGTTACCGACAGGAGGCACAGCAGCAGACCCGCAAACAGAAAGTATCTCTTCATAATAATTCGCTCAGCATTAGAGCCAAGCAAGATGCATTAATGTTTGAAAAAGTAACTGACGCTTACGCCGGCTTTGATGTTTTGAAGCAGAAGCGGACGAGCCGTGGTCAACTCGCCATTCTCCCAACGATCTATCCTGTCAAGATGCATGCCCATATAACCAACATAGGCATTGACAGCCAGATTTCTATTGAAAGCATAGCGGACACCCGCGTTCAATCCCCATATAACACCGCCTTCGTTGATTTTGATGGCATTCTCACCACCGCTGGTAGAACCCAAAGGAAAGGAATAACCGACATAAACAGTGGAGAACGGAGTCAACTGGCTACGAAGATAGTGGGTACGGAGTTCAATAAAAACAGGCAACTGGTTGAATGCACCGGTGGGGTCTTTCAAAAACTCGACACCCAGACCAATGCCCGACTCTTTACGGATTTGCCAACCTCCCACGGCATAGAATCCGTGGAAGGTTACCTTATCCGAAAAAGCAGTCTTATTGAGGTTGGTGGCGAAGTCGTAGCCCGCAACGGTATAGAACCCATGCCAATAAGGCTCGATGTGTTTCTGCTGGGCCTGTGCCGTCATCATGGTGACAACTGCGGCCAACAACAATATTGCTTTTTTCATAATATGTTGTCTTTTGGAGTGTAATTTATTCCATCTTTTTCAAATCGGGCGAGATGATAAGGGTTGCCTCAGTGGCAGCCTGAACTTGCTCGACAGTAAACTCGGGATTAATCTCGGTCAGCACAATGCCTTTGGGGGTGATTTCCATGACACCCATCTCGGTAATAATCATGTTCACCTGGCCTTTGGCTGTGAGCGGGAGAGTGCATTTCTTCAAAATCTTGGGATTGCCCTTAGCAGTGTGTTCCATGGCCAGAATGACCTTCTTGGCACCCACCAACAAATCCATGGCTCCGCCCATGCCGGGGGTCTTCTTGCCAGGAATCATCCAGTTGGCAAGGTCGCCTTCCTCATCAACCTGCATGGCACCGAGCACCGAGACATTGACATGTCCGCCACGGATAATGCCGAACGACGTAGCACTGTCGAAAGTGCTGGCTTCATCGGTATAGGTGATGTATCCACCGCCAGCGTTAATCAGCCAGGGGTCTTCCTTTCCCTCTGCAGGAGTGGGTCCCATACCAATCATACCGTTCTCGGACTGGAGAATGACATGCACGCCTTCGGGCAAATAGTTGGGGATAAGTGTCGGAAGTCCGATACCGAGATTGACGACATCACCGTCTTTCAGCTCCTTGGCAGCACGACGGGCGATAAAGGGTTTAATTTGTTCTTTTTCCATAGTGATGATTATTTATATTGTTGTTTAATTCATTTTTATTAAGGTTTATTTCATGCCGCGTTTCACCATTTCCTGGGCTATAAACGAAGCTTCGTCGTCAGCATAGGTGTTCATACCGAAACCAGCGTCGTAACCCAACTCCTTGGCCAACTCGTGGCTGATACGGGGACCGCCACAAATCAGGATAATCTTGTCGCGCAGACCCTCGGCTTCAAGCATCTCTACCAATTCCGTCAGATTCTTGATGTGGATGTCCTTCTGTGTCACTGTCTGCGACACAATCAAGGCATCGGCATGCAGTTCTATACCCTTGGCAATAAAATCCTCGTTGGGCACCTGGCTGCCCAGATTGTAAGCCTCAATCATATCATAGCGCTCAAGCCCGTAGTGTCCGGCATAGCCCTTCATGTTCATGATGGCATCGATACCCACAGTATGGGCGTCGGTACCGGTGCTGGCTCCCACAACGACAATCTTACGACCGATATGCTCGCGGATATATTCATCGCACTCGTGCATGTCCATCGTGGTCGACTCCACCTTGGGAACATGGATGGTCGAATAATCCACCGTATGGGTACAGCTGCCATAGCAGTTGAAGAAAGTGAAACCTTCGGTCAGCTCCTTGCTGTACACCACCAGTGGGTTTTCAAAACCCATCTTTTTCATCAGTTGTTTGGCAGCTTCGATAGCCTCATCGCCTGCCGGAACCGGAAGGGTGAAACTCAACTGGGTTTTTCCATCATTCATTGTGTCGCCATAAGGCTTTATTTTGGTAAGGTCTAAGGTTTTGTCGTAATCCTTAGCCTCCATCGAATACAATCCTTCACTCATTGTTGTGTGTTTTTTAGGGTTTTACTTCTTACCTTTCATTATTTCGACAAACGGATTGAAATAATTATCCGCCTTGAGGGTGACTCCGTCCAGACCTTTACCGCCGTTCTTGGGACGCTTCACATCAGCGAAGATACCTTTCTCAAGAGCCGTGAACAATCCTTCACTCTCCATAGCCTCCAAGAGCTTCGTGGCATCGTCCAAGACCTTCTTGGCACGGTTACGCACAATACCGTTCTCTTTGAATTCCACCTCTTCACCGATATCCTTCATGTTGTTGAAGATATATTTGGCATTCTCAATACTCAAGTAACGGTCGCTCATGAAAGGCGTGTGAATAGCCTCGGTGGGCATACCCAGCAACTGCAGTCCCTGATGGGTCCACTGTCCAATGATATTGAACAGGGCATCCTGGATATGACCGCGGAAAATGTTACCGGTCATGAATTTCGTGGGAGGCATATATTTCAACGGAGCCTTGGGGAAAATCTCCCTCAACATCTGAGCCTGAGCCAGCTCATACAGGAATCCGTTCTCCAGCATGGGATCCATCTCAAAAGCATGACCCAAGCCCTGCTGTTCCTCGGGCAGACCAGCCAACAAGGCCAACTGCTCGTTAATGAAATCCGAAGCCAGCACAGTGTGAGCCTCCTCAAAAGCATCAGCAGTGGTCAAGTAGTTGTCCTCACCCGTATTGATGATGACGCCTGCAAAACCATTGATTATACGGCTGAAATATTGGTCAATCAAAGTACGTTGCATATTGATGTCGCGGAAAAGGATACCATACAACGCATCGTTCAGCATTACATCCAGTCCCTCCAAGGCACCCATGGCAGCGATTTCGGGCATACACAAACCCGAGCAGTAGTTACACAGGCGGATATAACGCCCCACCTCCTCGCCTACCTCATCCAGTGCCTTGCGCATAATGCGGAAATTCTCCTGGGTGGCGAAAGTACCTCCGAAGCCCTCGGTCGTGGCACCGTAAGGCACATAGTCCAGCAGACTCTGGCCAGTGGTGCGGATAACAGCGATGATATCGGCTCCTTGGCGGGCACCTGCCTGTGCCTGAACCACATCTTCATAGATATTACCCGTGGCAACGATGATATACAGATACGGCTTGCTGCCTTCGCCGATAGTCTCAATGTAATGTTCTCGGCGTTGGCGACGCGCACGGATGCGTGCCACATTGGCATCGATATAAGGCTGCAACGCACCCTTGATATCCTCTGCTTTGTGTAGAGGCAACTGTGTTATGTCTAACTTGCCTTCACTGATGGCCTCGGCAATCTCCTGCGGAGTCTTGCCTGTCTCAAGCACGGCATTGCCCATAAAGAAGCACACGCCCTGCCCCAAAAGACCCTTACTCTTCAAATCGTCCACCACAACATTGGGCAACGGCACCTCGTTGGCATCAATGCCGTCTATACCCAGCAGTCGGCAGATAGTACGCTCAACCGCGACGGTGGTATAGTTGCCCACAAAATCCTGCACTTGGTCGGCAATTTTACGCGCCACACCCCTTGCATGCTCGACTTTTTCAAAATCAAGTCCTACTTTACTTTGCTGCATAATCGTCTATTTTCAATTACTAATTTTTTATTATTCAACCATTAACGCCGACCAACACCCATTTTCACAAGTGATAGTGGCATATATTTTCAGACTTGCAAAGTTAATGATTTTTTTGCAATCTAAGACTTTTTATAAATAAAAAAATAAAAAAAGACATCCATTAACCCTGCTAAACACTCATATACAACCCCTTCTCTCATTGTCGCACACCCATTGCCAACCCAGCCCTCACGCTCGTCTACGGACAGCCCCATTCCGCCCCTTGTCATTCTCAAACCATCCTCTAATCCGCCATCCCCAAACACCCCTTCCATCCCACCGCTAACGCACTCCCTTACCTCCTCAATCCACCATTCGCGACAGGCCTGCCCATAACACCTCTCTCACTCATATCACCGACACGGATGCCCAGATGTGCTATCGCTCGTTATCCCTCAGTTATTCCTCAGTTATTCCTCAAATAAAGGAGAAATGTAGGAGAACTGAGGAATAACTGAGGTACAATTAGCGAACCTGCACCTGACTTTGGTGTGAACAAGGTGTTTTCTTGAAACTGCTTGGAAGATTTTTGCCGGTTGAACTGATTGACTTGTCAGATTATCCTATGCCACATAGTATCGCTTGTCAAACATGATGGCAACGTAGCATGAACAGACGATTTGCGACTATCGTTCAAACAATCAGGCTGTGCCGAGCGAATCGGCTGCAACCGAATCGACTGGGATGGCTTCCGCTGTGGATTTCTTTTTGCGCGGGCGGGGCATGCGAATGTCGCCGAGACCATGTTTGGAATGGAACTTATCAAGATCCACAGCGCCCGAAATACCCTTCACCCGACCGGTCTTGCTATACTGCCAAAGTGTGAAACGGATTTCGGGATAGCCTTCATATTTGGCCACAAAAATATGGTATTTGGCATATTTCTTGGTTGCAAAATGTTCGCGGTAAACCTTTTCGCTTGTGTAAATCATGGGTTTGACCCCATATTCCTTTTCCATCAGTTCGAGTATTTTATCCACTCTGGCCATATATAGACGACCGCTATGGTGTCCCTCGATATCAAGTACGGGTATGAGATCCTGATGTTTCTTGGCCACGAGCGATTTGAAGTTGGCGAACTGCTGGTAGGCTGTGGTTTTGCTGCTGTAGACATGATAACTGCCTACAAGGATGCCGGCTTTGCGGGCGGCCGCGACATTGGTTTTGTAGTAATCGTCGCGTATGGTGGAGCCTTCGGTGGCTCGGATATATACGAATTTGACTTTTTTGCTCTTGGCAACTTTTGTCCAATTGATTTTACCTTGGTATTTTGACACATCGATACCTTGCGCCTGTGCCACAGGGACAAACAGCTGCACGAGCGCAAGGACGATAAGTGCCGGCCAAAAGCGACCAAGGTTAAAGTTCAATTTCATCGCCAGCGGCATTGAAAAACTTGAAACTCAACAGTCCATAAGACTCTGATGACTTGATTTTGAGCCATATTTTGTATTTGAGCATCCACTGCAGACGCACACTTTTGAGACCTTTGGTGAGGTAGGCATACACGTAGGGATGGACAATGACGGTGAGACGTTTCTCGTTTTGCGAGGAGGCGAGATAACGCAGGTTGGATTCGATTTCGTCTACCACGACAAGGCTTGATTTGATAGTGCCTGTACCCTCGCAGAAGGGACACTTCTCCTGCACGTCAACCTCGATAGCCGGACGCACACGCTGGCGGGTAATTTGCATGAGTCCGAATTTGCTGAGGGGCAGGATGGTGTGGCGGGCTTTGTCGCGCGACATCTCAGCACACATCACATCATAGAGTGTTTTGCGGTTGTCGGCTTTCTGCATGTCGATAAAGTCGACGATGACTATACCACCCATATCTCGAAGACGGAGCTGACGGGCTATCTCCTTGGCCGATTCGATGTTGACTTGAAGTGCCGTATCCTCCTGTCCAGCTCCGGCTTTTATGTGGTTGCCACTGTTCACGTCAATGACATGCATGGCCTCGGTATGCTCAATGTAAAGGTATACTCCTGACCGAATGGTGACGATGCGGCCGAAAGCACGGCGTATATCACGGAGTACACCGAATTGTTCAAAAATGGGTGTCTCGAGTTTATAGTGTTTTACTATGTCCTCCTTATCGGGAGCGACAGAGACGATGTATTTCCGCACTTCGTTGTAGATGGTCTCATTGTCTACATAGATAGTGTTGAAGTCGTCGGTAAGCACATCGCGTAGCAATGCGGAGGTGGCGCTGAGTTCGGAGAGCACCTTTTGTGGACCTGTAATGTGTTTGAGGCTTTCCGTGAGAGAAGCCCATTGATCCATCAGATGGCGCAAATCTGCATCAAGTTCGGCAACATCTTTACCCTCGGCAATGGTGCGGACAATTACACCGAAGTTGGCCGGTTTGATGCTCTGCATAAGGCGGCGAAGACGGCCACGTTCTTCTGAACCCTTGATTTTCTGCGATATGGAGATACGGTTAATAAAAGGATTCAACACCAGATAGCGGCCTGCAAAAGATAGGTCGCCCGATAGTTTGGGGCCTTTGGTAGAGATGGGTTCCTTGGCCACTTGGCCTATAACCAGTTGTCCGACCTTCAAAACGGTTGACAGGTTTCCCACTTTCTCAAGCACTGGCTCGACTTTGAAGGTATTGAGATTTCGGACAGAAGAGTCGCCATTCATGGCCAGTTTCATGTACTTGGCCAACGAGTTGTAGTTGGGACCCAAGTCAAGATAATGGACAAATCCGTCTTTATCCTCTCCCACATCAATAAATGCCGCATTAAGCCCTGGCATAATCTTTCTCACCTTGCCGACAAAAATGTCGCCGACATGGATTTTGTTGCCAGTTTTATCTTTATGCAGCTCAACCAATTGCTTGTCTTCAAGCAAAGCCAATTGGATTTCGCTGTCGGTGGCAGATATTATTAGTTCTTTGTTCATTACATTTTAAAACAAAAACAAATTACACAACACGATGGGTTACCATCGGTGTGTAATTTGTTTTAGATGTTAGATTGATTGTTTTAGACAGCGAAGCGTACTTTACTTCTTCTTATGTCTATTCTTGCGCAAGCGTTTTTTACGCTTGTGAGTAGACATCTTGTGTCTTTTGTGTTTTTTTCCGTTAGGCATCTTATAACAAATTAAAAGTTATTTTACACTCTTTTTCACGTCGTTGACGAAAGTCTTAGCAGGCTTGAAGGACGGAATATTGTGAGCGGGGATAATGATAGTAGTGTTCTTCGAGATGTTACGGCCAGTCTTCTCGGCGCGTTTTTTGATGATGAAACTACCAAAGCCACGGAGATAAACATTCTCACCTTCGGCAAGAGATTCTTTAACGACATTCATAAACTCCTCAACAGTAGCCTGAATGGCGACTTTTTCGATACCGGTTTTTTGTGCAATTTGTGCAACAATTTCTGCCTTTGTCATATTGTATTGTACTTTATTATTAATTGTTCATTTATGTCCGCTCGCTGAGGGCGAAACAGGATGCAAAAATACCAAAAAAATTTGGATTACAAAAGTTTTTTTTATCCCTTTCAGACTTAATTTCAACTTTTTAGAATAAATGTATTAATATTCAATACTTTATAAAAATCATTTTTTCTTTCAGACGACAATAAAAATCTGATTAATAACGGGTCATATTTTGTCTTGGCGAGCCGTTTTGAGGCTGTTTTTTGAAGAAATAGAGGAGGAATAGAAACAGGGCTCCAAGGGTACACATTACTACAATATGCCAAGGTATGGATAACGGATCGGCAGGGTTAATGGCGACAATACCGCGATGATAGAGATTGTATAGTACAACGACAGACGCATTGTTGAGAAAATGGGCAGCAGCACTGACCCAGATAGTACCTGAGAAGAAGAACAAATAACCCAAAACCAGACCTAACAGAAAGCGGGGAACAAGGCCATACAAATCGCCATGAGCTATAGAAAATACCAGAGCTGTAACAAATATGGCCACATGGATGTTTCCGAACCATTTATGGAACACCTGTTGGAGGCCGCCTCTGAAAAAAATCTCTTCGCAGACAGCAGGGACTAAAGCCACCACAAACAATTGAAGCAAGAGGTCAGGATAACTGGTCAGGGAAAGCATTTGCTCTACCATCTGATTGGCTTTATCCGACATAAGTCGCATCGAAGATTCAAGCGGTCCCAGATTCCAACTACCATTCCAGCTTGTCAGAAGATTATTAAGAGGAATGAGCAATAAAGCCATGACGACGGCAACGAATGCCAGAAACCATTGCCGCCCATGGATATTGATTTTGAGGTATTGGCGCGGTTGGGAATAGTAAAGCAGGGCAAACAGGCATGCAGGCAACAGAAAGATGAGCAATTGGGATAGCATCTGCCTGACAAGTTGCATCCGGATTCCTGTAGGGGAGTCTCCTGAAGTTGGGATAAGCAAAAGGAAGCCTCCTGACAGAATGGCTCCCAAAACAAACAAGAAAAGAAGCCCTAACAACTGGTGAAAGGGCTTCGAGTTCTTAAAGAACATGGATATATTTTTCATGTTGAGAAATCATTTGTGACCCCGGCGGGATTCAAACCCACGACTTTCGGAACCGGAATCCGACGTTCTATTCAGCTGAACTACGGGGCCTGTCGATCATGAAAACACAACGGATAACTATATTTTCATTCAATTATTGTGTACAATTGATGTTTTTTTATCAATTTTTTATCCTGTCAGGTTAAAGACACTATCAGACAGGATAATGCATATTGTCAGGTGTCATCTGTTCAAGAACTTCATGGAGGTATTTTGCCGACTCCCACTTAGCCATCGGTAGGTCGTGGAGCAGGTAATTGCCGCAGTCTTTGGGGGCTGCTCCCGGAATCTCTCCTTCGTATTCGGCCACAAAACGGAAAGTTTCACGCATGAGGTCAAGAATGTCTTCGGGTTGAAGATCGCCACGCATCAGAAGGTAATTCCCCGTCAGGCAACCCATAGGTCCCCAATACACAATACGGTCAGCCCACCGAGGATTGTTGCGGAGGTAGGTGGCCGCAAGGTGTTCGATGGTGTGAATTGCCCCTTGACCAAGGGCAGGTTCACGGTTGGGTTCTTTCATGCGGATATCGAAGGTGGTAACCACTTCGCATCCTATCTGATCCTTGCGCGATACGTAAATACCACGCAGAAGACGAATGTGGTCGATGGTAAAACTGGGTATTGTTTTCACTTTAATAATTTTGCTTATTGGTTAGACGGTATTTCGGCGAGGAAACGCTGCATAAAGAGGAAAGAACGCTCACTCATGGAAGCGAGAAATGTATCCCACTGTTGCTGGTGGTTGTCGGTGTTGCCGGGAGTATCGCTGATAACGCGGATGCTAATGAAGGGAACCTGTTGAAGGTAACAAGTGTGAGCTATGGCCGCGGACTCCATCTCGCATGCAAGGCCATCAGGAAACCGGGATTTGATTTGCTGAAGCGCACTCTTGTCCGTGATAAATTGGTCTCCAGTGCAAATCAAGCCCTCCTTGACAGCGAGTTCATGGCTTTCGGCTATGGCTGAGGCACAACGCAACAGCATGGGATCGGCATCGAAACGAGCAGGAAGCCCCTGCACCTGGCCGTACTGATTGCCCATACCGCACCATACATCATGATAGACCGTTTGACTTCCCACCACTACATCCATTACGTTTAAAGCGGGGTCTATGCCTCCGGCAAGACCGGTGCTAAGAATGCAGTCGGGATGATGTTCCTGCAACAGGCGCATCGTGCCCACCGACGCATTCACCTTGCCAATGCCACATTGCCACAACACGATGTCGTTGCCGCCGATTCTCCCTTGAGGTTGGCCGCCCAACACTTCAAGCATCTTGCGATACTCGACATCCATGGCAATAATAATTCCTATCTTCATGACTATTTTATTACATTATCGCATTGAGGCTGTGGCTACACATAAAGGTACCCCTTTCGCCTTAACGGCTGCAAAGATAATATTTTTTTTACAATTATTGAGAAGACGCAAAATTTTTCTCACTGCACAGCGTTATATATAACTAACATATATTTTACAATGAAGCGTCATTTCCTGATATTGCTCTCCACTCTATTTGCCTTGGCGGCCATTAGTTTGGTAATTATCCAGATTTCACAGACCAAACGCTCTGCCAAGATGAGCGACAATCTGTTCAACATCAGTGTCAACAACGCCATTGACGAGGTCTTCAACCAACTGGATCAAATGAAGGTGGAGGACTATGTATCGGAAAAAGAGCGTTACCGTTTGTTGCGTTACCGTCGTATCGACGACATGAACGAAAAGATGCAGGACATCATCCGCAACAATAACGAGCTATTCTACGACGAAAAAAAAGTCGAGTTCGGGGTCTCGTCACAGGACAGTGCCTATCCCAAACCCAATGCCCACCTCAATCCTGACGAGGAGCATATCCTGACGCAATACAACACCATGCTCAACGCCCGCAACAGGATGTTGGCAACCATAGGTTCCTTCCAATCGAACAAGACCAACCCATTAGACATCAACAATGTCATCGACGCCTCCAAATTCAACTTCCCGCTACTTGATTCACTTATCCGGGAGGAATTAATCATCAACGGTGTGGACATAAATCCTTATATTGGTGTACTGATGGCCGATGCCGATTCCCTCATCTACTATAGTCAAAACGCCAATCTGGACGACCTGAGAAACACTGCTTTCAAATACACATTTCATCCCCACGGCATCATCTCGAACGAAAGCCTCTACGTGGTGCTCTCTTTCCCTTCCACACCCATCATCCTCAGCAGCGACACCAACTTATACACAATCCTTAGCATCTGCATGATTGTTCTGATTTCAGCGCTTTTCTTCTTCTCTGTGCGCACCATTCTATCCCAACGCAAATTAGATGAGATGAAAACGGATTTCATCAACAACATGACCCACGAAATAAAAACGCCCATCGCCACCATCAGCCTGGCATGCGAAATGCTCGAAGACGATTCTGTCACCAACGACCCTGCCACACGCCTCAATTTTATTAATATCATTAGTAACGAAAACCGACGCATGCGCATTCTCATCGAAACACTTCTCCAAAGTGCCAAAATGTCGGGCAAAAAATTCTCTATCAATCCAAAAGAAATAGACCTCAACAGCATCGTCCAGACCTGCATACACAATTTCCAGTTGACTGTCGAAACCCGGCAGGGAATAATCGAGTCACACCTTGGTGCCATCAACGGCACGCTCTTTGCCGACGACCTCCACATCACCAACACGATTCACAACCTCATAGACAATGCAATAAAATACTCAGAGCAGGCTCCCCACATCACTATCTCCACACGAACAGAGAACAACAATGCCATTTTGGAGATAACCGACAACGGTATCGGTATAGCCAAAGAAGACCAAAAGCACATCTTTGAGAAATTCTACCGTGTCTCCACCGGCAATGTTCATAATGTGAAAGGCTTTGGCATCGGTCTCAATTATGTCGCCCAAGTCGTCGCTCTTCACAAAGGACACATCTCCCTCACCAGCGAACTTGGCCAAGGCTCTACTTTCACAATCTCACTTCCGCTGGAATAAACCTCACTTGCAATCCCGCACCAAACGCACCGACTGGCCGAATTGAGGAGTATTGTCCCAATCAACCGCCAGAACATTTCCATCAAAGTGCATTGTATACGGGCAACCTTCCTCTTTTGTCGTAGATGACCAATACAAGCCCTCGCAGCCAAAAGCGTAAGGCACCTCTCCCCAACGAAATCCTGCCGCCGGCAGAAATATTGCCCCGGCATTCTCCAACTGCTTCCATTGGTCTACAGAATAACTATTGACATCCCAATTTATAGCCCTGCAATCAATAGAGATTTCCGGCGGCATTGCACATTCGTCAGGCAGCAACAATAACCCATGCATACCACTTACTGTACCCACCGCTTTTTTTTCATCGGCACCGGGGCGTTCAAACAATAGATAGTACCACTCGTCGGCAGTAAGCGTGCGCCAACCTCCTGCAACAAAGTTTCCCCAATCGACAAAAAGGACATAGTCCTCCCATTTGTCTGTGGTATCCGAAGGTCTGTCGCCTGTGCCCCAGCCGAACAATCCGCCATATTCCCACTGGTGCTCAACAAAACTGCGTCCATCCTCCGAAAGATTTCCCGGTGCAAACACCACCTGTTTGTCCTCACCGACCGAAAACGGCACTCCACCATCCGGCATATCCCCCGCACAACTTGCAAGCAGGCTTAAAAACAGCATAAACAACGCCAAAATACAGCCCTTTACCATGTCATCATACTATTAGTTAGCAATCCCCTCTTTGCCAAAAAATCATGACTCTCCAGATAGAACCACATCTATCCTCTCCAGCACCTCTATCGGTTCTATCCCATTCAGACAAGGATAATCCCCCTTCTGGCATGGCTTCTTCCCATACTTCGAGCAGGGACGGCAGTCCATCTCTTTCTGCACTGCCCATGCAGGATCCTGCTTCCAGCCGTAAAAACCACGGCATGGATGCGTGGCCCCCCATATACTCACCACCGGCACACCCATACACGATGCAAAGTGCATATTGGCCGAATCCATACTCACCATCACATCCAACGCAGCAATCCGCTTCAACTCTTCTTCAAATCCGAAACGTCCAGCCAACGATTCCACTCCCTCATACTTCTCCGCCCACGACTCCAACACAGAAGCCTCCAACGGACTGCCAAACAAAACAACCCTATAACCTTTCTCTGAAAGCATTCTTACCAACCGTTCCATCTTCTCCAACGGCCATATCTTCCCCTTGTGTTGAGCAAAAGGAGCCACCCCCACCACTCGCTGATGCCCGTCAGCAGGTTTCACACTCCAGCATCCATCAACAACTGCTCCGCCTTTCAAGCCACATTGATCAAACACTCGGTCATAACGCCTCCATGTTGCCATTCCTCGTACATCACGTTTCCTGATACTATGCACAGGAACACCATGTATCCTAAACAGCCAGTCCATCCCGATGGTCCGCAGCACATGGTGCATATCCGCTACCATATCCGGTTTCATCACAGAAAGCAAACGATACAACTCTTGGGGCTTCTGCCTACGTTCCGTAGGAATATACTGCACATTCGACATACCCCTGAACAACGGTGCCAATCTTGGCGGTCCCACCATCAAGAAAAGCACATCGGGGTTCGCTTCTGCCCTCTGCCTCAACACAGGCTCCAAGATTGCCACGTCGCCTAACGCCGACAGCCTGACAACCAACACACGCCTGTCATATTTCTGTTCGCTCACTTCTTGTTATACAACATAGGGTTCAACGACGGGTCGTTGTACATCTTCATCTGACGGTACAACTTCATTTTCTTCTGCCCAGAAGCCAACTCCTGCAGCAAATCGTCAATAGCCTGCATCAGGTCCCCCTTCTGTTCCAACAGCGTATTGTATTTGGCCTCGCATCGCGCATGATGTTCAGGGCTCACATCCGTTCGCGCCACCTCTATGCCGAAGTGATATATCTTCAATGCCAATATCGAAAGCCTGTCGATAGCCCATGCCGGGGTCTCCGTATTTATCTTGGCATCTGGACGGACTGGAGCCGCCGCAAACTCCTGCATATAGTGGTCATCTATCCTCTCCACAGTATCTGTCCGCTGCTGATTCGAGTGGTCTATCCATCGCTTCAGCCGCAACGCCTCCACAGGATCCACATCACTCGGACGAATCAAATCTTCCAAATGCCATTGTACTGTGTCAATATGGCTTTTCTCCCACAGCAAATGCTCAAAAGTCCCTTCTCTATAAGGGTTGCTTGTCGGCACATTCACCGAGTCGGTTTTATGATAATCAATAATCTGCCTCTCAAACAAGGCAAACATCTCTTTTACATCCATATTTAAAAGAATTAATATTCACGAGGATAACATCCATTCGGCACCAATCCCTTTTTATTATTTGCCAAACACCTTTGCGGCCTCATCCATTTTCTGAGGCACATCCACCCCAAACGGGCAGCGTTCCATGCAGCTGCCGCAATGGGTACACTCCGACGCATGGTGTGGCAGTGCATCATACTTTGCCTGCAATTCCGGCGTCATCCCCTCGTTCTGGGCCTTGTCGAGCATTTCGTTCACCTTGGCGATGGGAATCCCTTGCGGGCAGGGCGAGCAGTGGTTGCAATAGGTGCACTGCCCTCCCTTGTCGGCCTTGGCGGGTTGCATCACCGCTGTATAGTCTTTCTCTGCTTCCGTGGCTTGCAGATAGTGCAAATCCGCCTTCAACTCCTCCAGATTGTCCACGCCCAGTATGCAGGTCGAGATGCAGGGCTTGGCTAAGCAATAGGCTATGCACTGCTCCGGTGTGAAGGCCACGCCCAGCGGTGAGGTCTTCTGGTCAAGCAGTCGGCCGCCGCCTCCGAAAGTCTTCATCACGGTGATGCCGATATGATGCGTCGCGCAATAGTCATACAGCTCCACCCGCACCGGGTCGATGCCTCCTTGCAGGTTCTCCATGGCACCCTCCTCCCAGGGGATGGCACCGCCACGCAGCCGGTCGAAGGCGGGGTTCAGCGAGAACATGATCACCTCTATCCAGCCGCTCTTGGCGGCCATTAGTGCCACCTCGGCGTTGTGGCTGCTCACACCGATATGCTGTATCTTGCCCTCTTTCTTCAGCTGGAACACATAGTCTAAGAATGGGCTCCCCTCCAGCTCGTTCCACTCGTCGGGGCTGTCGGTGATATGTATCATGCCCACCTCTATATGGTCGGTGCCCAGCCGCTCCAGCAGGTCCTCAAAGCCCTGCTTGGTCTCCTCCACGTCGCGGGTGCGGCTGTGCTGCCCCTCTTTGAATATCGTGCCTATATGGCCCTGAATAATCATCTTGTCACGACGGCCTTTCAGCGCAGCCCCGATGTTCGAGCGTGTCTTCGGGTTGGCATCGTAGATGTCGATATAGTTCATGCCGCTGTCCAACGCCATGTCCATCAGTGCTATCGAGCCTGCCGTATCCAGCTTCTCAAAGCCCCCGCAGCCAATGCTCAGCTCGCTCACTTCCAGCCCAGTGTTGCCCAACGGGCGGTAAGTCATAGAGTTTTTAGGGGTCTGTTTGCAGCCCACCGTCAGCACCAACGCCGACAACGCAATCATAAAGTATCTTTTCATATCAATGTAAATTATTTCGTCAATAACGCTATCCATAACGGCTCCCGACCCCTTTTATTGTATCACCAACAAAAAACTCCCTGCCGTCGTGGCAGGGAGCCTCTTTTGGAGTTGCGGGCGGCGGAGACCGCAACTATGTTTAACTATTAAAGTTTGACATGTTCTTTCCTATCTATTTCGATTATGTACATGGTCTTGACAAGGGTGTCTCAACAGTCCCCTACGGGGACGACAGACCACAGGCAGGGGTGCAACCCCCCGTACAAATGGTAGTAAAAAAACAGAACCCCGAAGGGGTGACACACAGCATGTAGCAGACTGCCTGTCGCCCCTTCAGGGCTTTGTTTTATCGTCCACAAGTACGGGGGCTTTGCCCCCGTCTATTATCTTCCAGTCCTTCGGACTTTTTGAAACATGCTGTTGTTACGGATTTGCAATCCGTAACGTATTGTATTTTAATTTAAAGCGGATTGCAAATCCTTATAATCTGTTGTGGCGGACTACAAATCCGCCACAACAGGGGGCCAAGACCGCCCACAACAATGTTTTAATATTTTAATTATCATCACGGACCAGGCGTACCGAGTAACCGGAGGAACGGCCTGAGTAGGTCGTGTAGGCTGAATTGCCGCGGAAGGACACGCTGTACGCATATCGCTCATTGTCATTGTAGGGTGTGGACGACCAATAGTGGCCTTGGTCGCCCTCGTTGTAGATACTCGTCCAACCGCGGTTGCCCGCCGCAGGCAGGAATATAGCACCAGCATCTTCCATAGCAGCCCACTGCGAAAAGGTATAGGTGTTGAGAGAATAAGTGTTTGATGAATGTAAAGGTGATGGTAATGGGATGAATGTTGCGCCATCGGGCAGTGTCCAACTATCGGGCAGGAGTATCAACCCATGCACGCCGTTAATGCTGCCTGTGCCTTTCTTGGCGGAAGCGTTGGCACGTGTGTTGAGGAGATATTCCCACTCGCTATTGGAAAGTGTGCGCCACGTGTTAGGCTGGTTACCGCCGTTGCTGATGGCGTTCACACCCCAGTCAACGAAGGTCTGGTAATCATTGTGATTGGTGGATTTAAGCGTGGGGTTGCTGCCCGTGCCAAAGCCGAAAAGGTCTATCCAACCTGTATAGGTGGGACTGATAAGGGAATTGTGACATTTAACTCCATTTTCGTACACATTACCATGAGTATCGCCGTTGCCAACATAGTCGTACTGGTGTTCTGCAAAACGCCATGTGTTATCACTGGCGCGGTACTGCAAATTACCTTGTGAGAAACGTACCTGCTGCGTTGCACTCACCGAAAAAAGGCCGGGCAACACACCCTGTGGCAACGGCTCGACAAACTCCAGATCATTCTCGCCCAACGAAACCTCCGTCACAGTGTTGCGCTCCACGCTGATGCGGACGTTGCTCTTGACCGTCTTGATGCAGTAACGGCCGTCGTCGGTGTTCAACTCGATGCTCTTCAACGAGTCGAAGGTGGCGGGCAGGTAGATGTAGAAGTCCTTGCCGTTGTCTATAGCCTGAGTGGTGGTGCAGGTGAGCGTGGTGGTATTGGTGCCGCCCGAAACGTATGCCAGCACGGGGAGACCGCTTGTGTTGTCCACGCTGTAGGTACCATTAATCTCGGCATTGGCCGTGACGTAGATAGTAGTGATGTTGGTGTTGGCCTTGGTGAGGTGCAGTTTCAGCACACTGCAGAGGTTCTTGAAACCAAGCTGGTAGTTGTCACTCACAGCATACATAGGGAATTTGTAAATGGAACCCTCTACGTAAGTCTGTTCGGCGGGCAGGGTGATGTTCACGCCGTCGGTGGTCAGCGTAGAAGGATAATAGGCGCGGAAAGGTGCATTGCCCGTCGTACCGCTCACATTGTTGAACACTGCCACAGTGGCAGGAGTCTGCGGGGTGGCACGATAAAAGCCGTTGCCCTCAGTGCCGTACACCACAATCTGATCGCCTTCCACCCAGTTGAGCGCGGTGCCGTTGAGGGCGGTCTTGCCATCCTTCGAGGTGCATACCTCCATCGTGGCGCGGAACTGCGTGCCGTTGCCTGTGGTCTCCTTCTTGCAGGAGGACAGGGTGAATAGGGTTGATAGAGCCAACAGGCTCAACAAACTTACTAATGTTCTCTTCATTTTTTTAATTGTTTTTGTTTAATTGTTTTTGTTTTGGTTGTTTTGCTTGGTTCCTTGAAAGGTGTTCTGTTTTTTCATACCCCCGACCCCTTTCAAAATGGGAGGGCTGACGCAGTCAATGTATCCCATTAGAAACCATTGGGTACACCCAACACGCCACCGCCACCTCCCCTCTTCAGAGGGGTCGGGGGTATGTAAAAAAACAAACCTTTCAAAGAACTCTTTTTTAATATTCCCCGGAGGTTCTCCGTCCATTGGAGAGCATCCGTCCTTCTGTTAGTCGAAGTCGCTACCGCCGTGTACTTCGCCGCTGCTGACCAAGTTTTCGTTGCTGCCCGTGGTGAGCAACTCACCACTGGCCTGGAAGCCACGTTCCACGCGGGCTGCAAGCACTTCAACTATGGGAGAGTCATACTCCCGTTTCTTGTTGTCTGCCATTTTGTTTAATTGTTTTGGATTTGTTTGTGCCTACTCTATTAAAACAGTTTTCGGCTTCCCTGCCCGAGCTGGAAAGCCGTCATTCCCAATAATAAGGAGTATAAAAAAGGCGTGAGTCTTTTCGATTAAACTACCTATTTTCGAATTGGGTGTCTGGTAAAAACCCTTAGCCAAATAAGTAATACGAAAATCCACGCCACTTGGACGTGAACCTTACGCTTTCTTATTCTCGGCTTTTGCAGTTTACCAGACTTCAATTCGAGAGAACAAGAGCGTCAAGCTCAGTTATTTATGTCTTATTATCCTATTCTATTACATACTATTTCTGTTTTGATTCCACGTTGCAAAGATACACATTTTTCTTGACACTGCATCTTTTCTTTTCTTCAAACTGCCTTTTATTGTAAAAGAGTGTCCCGTGACAACCCTTTACTTCCCATCCCTTTTCACATTTTTCAACAACGTTCGACTAAAATTTATATATATCAAAAAAAGTTCGTATCTTTGCATTTCGTTTGAAAATAATAAAACAACAAGAAATCAATAAATTAGATAAAAAAGATGAATATCACCAGAGAAAACTTAGGGGAATTGGACCTCTGCATCAAGGTTGACATTACAGAAAATGACTACGCCGAGAAGGTAGCAAAACAGTTAAAAGAATACCAACACAGAGCCACCGTTCCCGGTTTCCGCAAGGGTATGGCTCCTATGGCTTTGATTCAACGTATCTACAAACCCACAATTGTTGCCGACGCCGTTCAAGACCTCCTGGGAGAATCTCTCTACAAATACATCGACGACGAGAAACTCGACATCATCGGCTCCCCCCTCTCCAACGAAGAGAAGACCGGCACTCCCGACTTTGCCAACGGCAAGGACTTCACCTTCTATTTCGACGCTGCCCTCTTCCCCGACATCAACATCGAGTGGGACAAAATCGACACCAAACTCTATGCCATCAAAGTAACCCCCAAGGACATCGACTCCCAGATTGAGGAGATCTCCGAGCGTTACGGCAAGTTCGAGTCGCCCGAGGCCATCGTCGAGGGTGCCCAAGTCTACGGCAAAGCCATCGAGCTGACCAAGGAAGGCACCGACAAGGAAGGCGGTGTCTCCACCTTCTGCTCCTTCAAGCTCTCCGACATCAAGGACCCCGAAATCGCCGCCCTCTTCATCGGCAAGAAAGCCAAGGAGAACGTCGTCATCAACGCCGCCAAGGCCTTCACCCCCTCCGTCATCGAGAAGACCCTCCGCATCAACAACGCCGATGCCAAGAAATTCAAGAGCGACCTCCGCATCGAAATCAGCGGCTGCTCCCACATCACCCCCGCCGAAATCAACGAAGAGCTCTTCGAGAAGGTCTTCCCCGGTCAGGGCATCAAGGAACTCGACAAATTCCGCAAGGCCCTCTCTGCCCAGATAGAGAAAGCCAACGACGAGCAGTGCCAGATCCTCTTCGTCAACCAAGTCCGCAAACAGCTCCTCGACAACTTCAACGCCACCATGCCCGAGGCCTTCCTCAAGCGCTGGATCCTCTCCCGCAACTCCGACAAGAACGTCACCGCCGAGACCATCGAGAAAGAATGGGCCGACACCTACCTGCCCTCCCTCAAGTGGGAACTCCTCGACAACTCCCTCAACAAAATCCAGTCCATCGAGCCCACGCAGAACGAGATTGTCGACTACGTCAAGGACATCCTCCGCAACTCCGGCGCCAAGCACGAAGACGAGGACGATGCCAAATACGAAGAGCGTCTCGAGCAGTCTGCCCGCTCCATTGCCCAGGACCACAACAACGTCCGTCAGATTGTCGACAAACTCACCGTCGACAAGACCTACGTCCTCTTCAAAGACAAAATCAACCCCACTGTCGAGAAGATTTCCGCCAAGGACTTCGCCGAGGTTGCCCGCCAGCAATAATTGCTACCGCCCCACGACTTTTCATCACAATCACATCATTATCCAGTCTCCGCACACCGCGTGCGGAGACTTCTTTTTTCCATCCTCCCCTCCACGCCGCCCCTTTAGCACGGCTATTAATAACGAGGGCTAAAGTGTGCCTGAGGCACACCATCTCAACAACCCCACACTGCACACCTACGGTGTTTTGTGTGGGGTTAATAAGGCTTGAGTAGTTTTTGATAACTCCGACACTTCTTGATAAAAACATACATTTTATCACCTACCTCAAAGTCTTTTTTTTGCTATATTCGAAAAAAAATGTATATTTGCATTACCCTAAAAGAAGATGATAATCGACATAATAAACACATTACTTGTATATAAGCACTATAGAATTAACATTAATACTGATAAAAAATGCTAAAATAAGGCCTCCGAGACATGTCTGCAATACCCCATTCGGGCACTGCACAGCATGAAAAAGCCACACAGCAACGACCCCTCTGGACAAAAAAAACGACTAATCAATCTATATAATCAACTCAATGACTAAAGCAGAAATCGTAAAAAAGATCCATACCCGCACCGGCATACGTCGCAGCGACGTAAACGCCATCGTAGATGGGTTCCTTTCCGCCATCAAAAGCAACATGGTACTAGGCCACAACATCTACCTGCGCGGTTTCGGCACCTTCTCCATTCGGCGCCACAAAGGGAGAAAGGCTTACAGCATCAACAATGCTGCCTTTATCACCATACCTCCTCACACCTCGCCCACTTTCAAGCCAGGCAAAGAACTGGCCTGCAAAACCAGGTGACCCGTAGCACCCAAACACACCCCCGGCACTGACCCCCAACGTACCGCATACGCTCGGGCAAGAATTGTATGGTCTTGACACAATAGCCTGCCGGGGCGTCCAGTAATATAGGGGACTTCTATAAAACACCTCATAGAGGTGAGACCATCAGATTGTCGGAGGGCATTTGCAGTGATGCAACTATTTTTCTTCACACCCGCACAATAGAAACCGACAATCCACGTTTATAATAAACGTTAAACGGTATTCTATACACATAAACCTTGTCCCGGACAATAAACTTTACGACAATGAAACACACACGCCGCATCATCGTATTCACCCTTCTGGTGGCCATCGGCTCCGCTGCCTTTTGCCAAGACATCGACAAGATTATCCGTCCCCGCAAAAAGCAGACCCCCGCGCTGTACCTCAAGGCCTACTACTTCTCCCCCTCCGTCAATATGATCGAAGCCATCCGTTCCGACATCAACTACGGGGGCACTTTTGGCGTACTCCGCTATACCAACATCGGCCTCTCCTACCGCATCCCCATCTACCGGTTCATCTATATCCAGCCTGAAGTCATCTATGGCTTTGCCACCAACTGGGACGACGCCTTCCAGAGCCGCGACCAATTCTTCCCCCGCATCGGCTACGCCTTCGAACACCGGCTGTACAGCAGTTTCGACTTCCCCATCCATATCGGTGCCCGCTGGTGCCCCTCCAAGCTCTTTGCCGCCCGCGCCTATGTCGGCCCCGTGTTCAATTTCACCCTTGCCAAACGCGACTTCCGCTACACCCCGGGCTACATGCTCTCGGCGGGTGCCGGCCTCGACCTCCTCAACTTCCTCAGCGTCGACGCTGGTTACCGCATAGGCATGTACAACCTCACCATCTATAACGAAACCGCCCAGTTCTACCTCGCCACAAGCATCAAATTCTAACCCCCCTGCCCTCTTCTCCTCACCTTTTTCCATCTTCCCATCCCACTGCCCCCTAACAAAGAATAGTATTCCGACAACAGACACAACATCAAATATAGTATAACACAATCACTCATCCTGTCAGAGACACACGCATTCAAAACAGAATATATATAACCCAATAATAATAAAACCACACTATTATGAAAAAGAAAACAATACTTCTGCTAGCCTGTCTCACCCTCACCGCATTCACCGCCAATGCACAGCTGGGTGACATTTTGAACAAAGCCGCTCGGAAAGCAACCCAAAAAGCCACCGAGAAATTAACCGACAAGGCTGCCGATGCCGCCGCCAAGTCTCTCGAAAGCAAACTGGAGCAAAACAAGAAAAAGACCACTGCCGACGAAGATGTCAACGAGCAGCCCGCCAGCATTAGCCTCATGCTCACAACACAGATGCCCGAGCTGCCCACTGCCGAGCAATACACCAGATACAAAGAAGCCGAGCTCAACGAACAGACCCTTAAATTGATGGTAAGCCCCGTCACCTCTTTCCAGTCCAACATCCTCAGCCTCTCCATGAAGATATTCTCCCAGATCGACTCAACCGAGCTGACCGAAGCCACCTACCGTCAGGCTGAAATGTCCACTGGCCTCACCCGCGAAGAGCTCGAACACCTGGCCACACTCCCCGACGACCAACAGCAGGCCTACCTTCAAGCCCACTACAAAGAGGGCACCGCACAAGCAGCCCTCATCCAGCAAGCCGCCGAAGCCAGCGAATACCTCAAGCCCATCCAGCCACTCATCGACCAATGGGAATCTTTCAACAGCCGCATCGACGACCTCTACAAATCCTCCGACGAACAATGCAAGCAAATCTACCAACGCTACTCCCAGCAGTTGAACAAAGCTTCCGACAAAGAACGCAACAAAATACTCATCAAATATTACTCCGAGATTGCCCCCATCGTGCGCAACACCGTGTTGCAGGCCCTCCAAATCCGGCTTTCCGAACAGATGCCCGTTGCCGAGCAGATCGAACAGCACATCTCCTCCATTAGGGCCGAACACCCCGACCTTTTCTCCCTGAGCCTAAACTACCCCAGAAACACCGCCACCCTCTTCCTCGCCGAACCCGCACACATGCTCGACATCCCTCAATACTCCGACTAACCTCCTCCGCTGCAAGTCTAATTCTTTAACCCACTCATAATACCACTCATGCAGATATCCAGCAAATGGAAACGCCTCCTATGGCACTTCGACCGTTCACTCCATACCCATCAGGCATGGAAAGCCCTTCTTTGGCCTCTGGGACTGGGGGCATTCCTGCTACTCTTCTTCTGGCTTATCGGCCTTATCTGGCCCCCTACACCCATGACCCTCTACACCGCCGGCGGCGTACCCCGCTGGGCCGAAACCACAGGTCTCTTCTTCGATGCCGGCAACTTCCCCCTTCGCTCGCGCCTCCCGCTGCTTTTCCAATTCCTCATTGTCGTTGTCGGCTCTGCACTCCTCACCGCCTTCCTTGTCGCCACCCTCACCACCATCCTCCTCAACCGGCGCGACAACTACCGTGACGGACGCACCCGCTACCACTTCGCCGACCATGTCCTCGTCCTTGGGGGCAGCCAAACCCTTATCCACCTCCTCAAGACCCTCGACGACAAACCCGAGCTCAAGGACAAGACCTGGGTCATCCTCACCTCCGCCGACCCCCGCCGCCTGCGCGACCTCGTCGACGCCTCCCTTCCCGAAGCGGCACGCGGCCTCACCTTCGTCATCTACTACGGCAACTCCGCCGACCCCGCCACCCTGCGCTCCTGCCAGATAGAGCTTGCCTCCTCCATCTTCATCATCGGCGAAGACAACCAGCCCGAGCAGGACCAACACAACATCGAGTGCTGGAACGCCCTGCGCCACCTGCGCAGCAACGCCACACAGATGGCCCAGTGCTACCTCTTCACCTCCCAGCCCGTCTCCGGCCAACTGCTCCGCGCCCTTCCGCAGGAGTCCCACACCACCCTCGAGACCAACGTGGTCAACATCCACCAGTCCATCGCCCGGCAGACCCTTATCCCGCAGAGCCACAGCTCCGACCACCTCACCCTCGACCGTTTCCTGCTCACTGCCGACAGCACCCGCTTCGTACACCTTGTCATCGTCGGCATGACGCCCATGGGCCTTGCCTTTGCCGACACCGCCGCCCAGCTTTGCCACTTCCCCAACTTCTCCTCCTCCGACCCCCACCCTCTCCGCACCCGCATCACCTTCATCGACCCCAATGCCGACGTCCAGCTCGAGTGCTTCCGCACCCAGTGCCAGCCCCTCTTCAACCTCTCCCACATCACCCTCCGCACCGATGTCAATGGCTGGCAATCCTCGCGTCCCGACAAAGAGTATGGCGACTTCCTCGACATCGAATGGCAATTCCTCAAGGGCACTATCCACCAGCAGTGGATACGCGACTTCCTCCTTGCCGCGGCGCTCGACAACCACCAGGTCCTCTCCCTTGCCATCTGCGGCGACTCGCCCTCGCGCAACCTTGCCGACGCCCTCAGCCTGCCCTCGCAGTTCTTCCCCTTCAACGACCCCGACACCCCCTCCGCCGCCACTCCCGTCATCTACACCTACCAGCCCGGCTCAGGCGTCCTGGCCCAGTCGGCGCACACCGAGGTGCCACGCTTCCACAATGTCGTGCCTTTCGGCATGACCGACGGCTCCTTCGACCCCCTCGACACCACCCGCATCCTCGCCGCCAAGCGCATCAACTATATCTATCACAAGGTCGACAACGGCAAACCCATCAACTCCATCCCCCTCGAGCCCCTCTCCCTCAACAACCTCTGGCAGCAACTCTCCATTGCCGAGAAACAGCAGGCACTCCATGCCGCCGCCTTCCTCGACCCACTCCTGCGCAACACCAAGTGTCCCGCCGACAGTGCCGACAACGACAAGGGCGCCGACACCATGGCCGACACCCTTGCCCGTCTCGAGCACAACCGCTGGAACATGGAGATGCTCCTCGAGGGTTACTCCCCGCTCCCCACCGACCACCGCACCCTCCTCAACCAGGCCCTAGCCAGCGACGACAGCCAGCTTCGACAGAATGCCGCCGTGCAGAACAAACGCTTCGCCAGTCTCCACCACGTCCTCAAGGACATCACCCCCTACGACGACCTCCCCGCCGACGGCCGCCAACGGCTCCTCACCGTCGTCAGCCACTACCACATGGTACGCTGACCCCGCCGACTACAACTGTTCAAGGTTCCCCGATAGCCTCCACTATAGCCCGCTGCTGCGCGATTGTTATCAGCCGCTGGCCGGGACGATAGCCCAACGCCTCCAGCTCTTCCTTCAGTCCCGGAAACGACGCTATCTCGCAGTTCAGCCAGTTCAGCGCCGAGCGTCGAGACATGGTGTCGCGGGTGTAGAGCATGGCAAAGGCACTCTTTGTATACGGCTTGAACACAAACGGTTCCTTCCCTTCGGGGTTCAGATTGTCAGTCTTCATACTTCACCCCCTTTGCTATTCCGCCCCGCATGCGCACAATCCGTACAGCCTGCGGCACGATGGTTTGCACTGCCTGCAGCACATCGGCCTCTCTGCGACGCTCCAAATAGGGCAGGCGGGCCAACACCTCCTGCACCGCATTGTCGTCCACCTCGTGGCGGTAGGCCACAGTCTCGTGGATAATCCCGTACACCCATTCCTGACGGAAACCGTATTCGCGTACCAGACGCCGTGCCGTGGAATCCTCCATCTCGGCAAACACCAGTCGCAGGTGCATGCCCTTGTCATCTTTAATAAACAGGCTCGTCTGCCTGCGTTCAATCAATACAATCATAATCACCTCTGTTTTAAATTGTTTCACCATAATTTGTTTCCGTGCGGGGCGGCCGGGGGTTGTCGTTGGGGGTGAGGAAAGGCTCCTCCCCATCGCAACCATACGAACGGCAGGCCTCCGCCAACGCCTCCTCGCTGCCCATGCGGGCCAGCAGCGGGTTGTCGCACACCAGGTGCTGGGTAGAGCGTTTCAGCCCGCTCCGCCCCTTGCGGAGATGCACCCACGCCATACCTCCCTCCACACGGCTTGCCCCCGCCAGCACGCCGCCACGCGACACAAAGCCCAGCCGCTCGGCAGAGCCCTGCCACAGCGGCTGCCCATCGCCCGGGTCGAGCGCAAGGCGCACACACTGCACTTCGGCCTCGGGCAAACCGGTTGCGGGGTTCACGCGCTGGAAGGCCACATAGAACCACAGCGCGTCGTTGAAGCAGAAGTCATCGTTGTTGCGCACGATGGCCGTCGCCAGCTGTCCCACGGTCGTCCCGTCGTCCACGGTCAGCCGCCCCAAGGCGATGTCGGTGGCATAGGCCGTGCCGTCGTCGCTCACCGCTACGGACCGGAGCGTGCCTTCGGACACTCGCACCGAGTTCACCACACAGGCGCCGTTACGGGTCTGCCACCGCGTCAGGTAAACGGGCTCGGCATGCATGCCGTGCGACACAAAGGCATTGTAGGCCGTCCGACCCTTGCCGATGCATTCGAAGTGCGGCTTGCACTGCGGCCCAAACGCCCGCCATAAATTCACCAGATTGGACCACCGCGAGCAGACGGTTATCTGCCGGGGCGAGACCTGGGGACCCTTGCCGGCATTATGCCGCACCCGCCCCACCATCCGGCCGTTGCGCCAGTAGAATGTCATGTCGCCCACCCTGACGGTGGCCATCGGAATACTTGATTTTTTAAAAGCCATAATACAATCCTTTCACTTGTTTTTACGGTGCAAAAGTACCATGAGTCTTCCGGCTCGCTCCACCATCCTTCCGCTGTCTGCCGCAACCCTCGCACTCCGTCGCAAAGCTGCCTACACTTTCCCCTACGGTCAATGCCGCAAGGCTGCAGGGCCGTCCAATGCAGCATCGACGGCGCATCGTTACAGCAACGTTACCCTTTGTCATGACGGGAAACGATGCTGTAACAATACTGTCACGATGCCGTATTGAAGGGAGCTTCGGTGTTGGCGTTTGCCCGGAGTTGCCGGCATGCGGGGCGGCGGCGGTGGCGGTGGTTCGGTGGCGGTACATCTTGCACTGGTTTTACATTTGTTTCAAAATGCAAAGGAACAAATAAAATCAAGGATGCAATTTCGCGAACAGGAAACCTCACCTTGGGGCCTTGCACGGCGCAGGTGTCGCCCTGGGTGAGGTCGTATTCGTGTCGTTTTTAAATATTTTTAAGAAGCTATGTTTTTGATAATCGGAATAAATTGTATACCTTTGCAAATTGTGAAATATGCGATATTGGAAAGCATATACACATTTAAAAAACTATTACTCAATGTATTCCGACAATGTCGATAATCAGGGAGAGCGTATGAACAAGTCGCCGGCAACGGAGACGGGCTGCGACTTTGCCCACGATTACGCCATACGGGGTATGTTGAATATCGGCGAGCTGAAGAATTATTGCTATCAGAACAAAATATCTATCCGCCAGCAATATGCGCTGGTGAAACGGAACTATCTGGAGGTGTATGACCTAGACTACTGCAAGGAGCTTTTCAAGTTCATGAAAGAGCTGAAAGCGGTGCTCGACACCTGCCTCGACGAGGATTCCGAAGAAAAGCCACCCGAAAACGATGTCGTCAAGCCATCGTTCGAAACCCCTGCGAAAAACGCCCCCGAACCGCCCCAACCACTGCAAATAGGGCACTTCCAGCTGACGGAAACAGGACGGAAAATAGAGCTGCACACCTGGGTAGAGATGGTGGCCAGCATGGTGAACCTGATGCACCTGCCCGACGAGGCGAGGGAGGACTGGCTGTACCTACTGGGTGTCGCCTCGGAGCATAAACGCACCAAGCCCCTCGACCACAAGGTGGTGTTCAATTCCAGCATCATGACGCTGACGTTCTGGATAGGCATGATGGTGGGCAATTTCACCTATCCCCTGCCCCACAAGGTGTCTATCGGCTCGAAGGTGATGGAAAAAGGCGACTATACTTGCCCTCCGCTGATCCGCGCGCCACGAGGCGAACACTGGAACATGGTGAAGAACGGCGTGCAGTATTTCCGCCACGGACATCTTACCTACATCCACGACACGAAACAACTTATCTCCTCGAAGAAAGAGCGATTGAGCCCACAAGACGCCGGCCCCATACTAAAGGCCTTGGAGCCACTGGGTTGCAGACTGATAAGCAGCAATGGGCATTAATCCAGGGAGCATCCGGGACCGAAGAGCTCTTTGCAATAGTGCGTCAACGGGATGTGCTTGGAGAGCCAGAAGATGGGCAGGCTGACGGTCTGGATGCCGCAGGCGTAGGGGGTGATGTCGTATTGCTGGAAAACCACGTTAATCACGCTGCGGGTGCTGTCGATAAAGAAGTTGTCGGGGACGATCACGCGACCGGCCGTGCGGTATTCCTCAAACATGCAGTCGCGGGTGTCTTTGTTCACTTCCAAGTCCTCGATGGCACGGACAATCACCTCGCCGAGCTGGGCAGTGTCCACCAAGTCGTTGAGGTGTACGATCTTCTTGGTGTCGAGGTCCATGACCACATAATCAATCATATAGAGGCCGTGGGCGGCATAAGCCATGTAGGTGTCGCTGGTGACGAGCATGGTGACAAGGTTGCTGTCGCGGGTGACGGTGCTTGCCAGATGGCCGTAGCTGTAGTGCTCGCGGATGCCGAGGGTGTCCACGGGGTGCTTGTGCAGGGCGGGTGAATCCTCGTCGTAGAGCCAGAGGTGGTCGAGCCAGCGGTCGGCAGCCTGACTGAACGAGGTGGCGGTGCTGTCGCCAAAGCAGCGCAGCAGCAACTCGGCTTCGCATTCAGCCGTGAGGAAGCCCGAGGCAGGCCACTCCATGGAATAGCTGTTCTCCACGCCCAGCGAGTCGCCGCCGGGCCACATCTCCTCGTCGGAGGTGAGCAGATAGCAGCGCTGCCCATCGTAATGATAGGTCTTGAAGTCTTTAGGTTTATTGTTGCAGGCCACCAGCATCGAACTGGCAATCAATAAGCAAAGGAATATTTTCTTCATCATAGTCTGTTGTTTTTGTATTTGCAAAGATACAAATATTTTCCGTAATATCAACATCAGCAAATGAAAGACGAATTGCCCTGGATGAGACAAAAGAAAAAGTCCCCGCCTGCGAGACGGGGACTTGTTTTAATTGATAGTGGATTGAATATCTTTTTGTTCTTGCTGCAATAATTAAATGATACATTTTTTTTTGAACATATATTATTAAAATAAACATTGTCTACGGAAAACAATATAAACAGGGGGTTCTCGTTATAAAAGAAAAAAAGATGAGCAAACAGAATAGCAAGGTTATCTTGATTACGGGGGCGAGCAGCGGCATAGGATTTGAGACCGCACAGACGCTTGCCCGGCAAGGACACAAGGTGTATGCAGCAGCACGGAGGGTGGAACTGATGGAACCCCTGAAGAGCGACGGCGTGAAGGTGTTGAGGATGGATGTGACGGAGCAGGCGTCGATGGCGGCAGGGGTGCAGGCAGTGCTGGACGCTGAAGGGCGTATCGACGTGCTGGTGAACAACGCCGGGTATGGCTATTTCGGAGCCGTGGAGAATGTGACAATGGAGGAGGCACGCCGACAGGTGGAGGTGAATGTGTTCGGACTGGCGGAGCTATGCAAGCTGGTGCTGCCTGTGATGCGGAAGCAGGGCTCGGGCAGGATTATCAACACCTCTTCCATCGCCGGTAAGACGGTGCTGCCGTTCGGGGCGTGGTACCACGTGACGAAATACTCGGTGGAGGCGCTGAGCGACGCGCTGCGGATGGAGATGAAGCCTTTCGGGGTGGATGTGGTGCTGATTGAACCCGGCGGCATCAAGACGGACTGGGGCATCATTGCGGCAAAGCACCTGGCGGAGTCGTCGAAAGGGACGGCATACGAGGCGGATGCACTGCGCGAGGCCGAGCTGATACACAAGGGCTATTCGGGCAACTACCTGTCGGCACCGAGGGTGGTGACACGCGCCATCAGCCAGGCAGTGAACAGCCGGAGACCGCGGGCACGCTACAGAATTGGCCGCGGGGCTTGCAGCATGGTGTTTCTACACACGGTGCTGCCCGCCCGCTGGTGGGACGGGATGATGCGGCGGTTTATGCGCATCAAGATTTGAGCCTGCCGACTATCGGCGGGAGACGGAGGGCAGACGGACTTTGTGGTAGCAGCTTTGCTGGGTTTGGGGATTCCACCCCTCGACAAAAAGCCAGTCGTCTTCACCCCAGAAATAATGTGATGGCGTCCAACGCGGGGTGGTCTGATAGATATAGGGAGCACCGACATGACGGCTGTCGGTGGGATAAGGGTAGATGTAGATAAATGCAGGCATTTCGGCTGGGCCGGCGCCCCATACGGTGTTGATGCCGGCAAGGAAGTGGCTGGCGGAAAGCACCATGTTGCAGGCAGGCATGCAGACGGTGTCGCCCAAAAGACGGGTGCAGCAGTTGTCGCCCACGGCCAGCTCGACAAATGCAGGTCCCCCTTCACCAAACTGGCCTGTGTACAGCTCTTCGAGGACTATAGCATAGAGTATATTGTCATTGTGCGCAAACTGGCGTACTGCCGCAGTGTCGGTGGCGGTGGGTTGCCGGTCGTAGCGGTCGAGGTTATAGCGTTTGGCGTGCGCCTGGGCAACAAGGTATTCCTGATGGGAGATTTCGATGTCATCCATCAGACAGTTCTCGCGATGGGCGGGAGGGGTAACACGGGTTTTGTAATAGTCGTATCCTCCACGGAAATAGAGCCATTCGTCGTTGACCCAGTTGAAGTCGTAAGGCGTGAAGGAGAGGTTGAACGGACTGAGTGAGGCTATCTCCCACCCTTGCAGAGAGACAATGGTGAGATGCCCCTGGAGGGAGTCGAGATTGAAGGTGCCTGTGGCCAAGAGGCCGTCGCGTGAGAGGGCGTAGGTGTCGCAGGGGATATACATATAAAGCATGTCGTTGAGGTACATGCGGCTGTGCCCCTCGATGGGGTGCTGGATGTAGACTCCTTTGATGGCCGAGGGAAAGAAACGTCCCACCTGTATGGTCAACGCACCTTGGGCGAAGAGGTCCTTCTCCTGGTCGGAAAGGATGGTGTTGTAGTATGTGTCGATGACTTGAAGACGTTCCTCGGGGGAGAAGGCGTTGGTGTCGAAGAGTTGGTTGTAGCGATGGCGATGCCGCTCGAACTCGGCCTTGGAGACTCGTGCATAGTCCTGTGCAACAAGGGTGAGGGTCGAGAGCAATAATAGCGTTGCGAGCAGCAGTTGTTTCACCTGGACGGGCTTGTTTTATTTGGAAAGCGGGATGGCGGTAAGGACCCCGTCGCGGAAGGCGAAGACGGTGCTGTCGGAGTGACGGGGGTCGGAATAGCGGATGATTTCGGAAAAGCCGTCGCCATTGACATCAGCAATATTGAGGATGTCGAAGGGGATGCGGAAGAGCGTCCAGAATTGGTCGGGGAAGTCTTTCATATAGGGATGGACGAGGTAGCAGGTGGTGGAGCCGTAGGTGGAGGTGCGGTCGAAGGTGTAGAGAGCATAGGCCGGAAGGCTGTCGGCCAAAAGAAGAGGATGGAGCACGATGCTGTCGGAGTCGAAGTCGGCATTGCCCATACCCATGATTTCACTTATCTTGCCATCGTCATCGACGAGTTGGAGGGTGATGTAGTTATCGGTGTCGGCACTGCGGTAGAGCTGCAGCGTGGAGATGTGGGAGAGCCGAAAAGATTTGACCAGCTGAAGAGTATTGTCGGTTTGCTGGTTCTGCTGTTGACTGTCGTGGCGGCAAGACACAAACAACAGGAGGATCGAAGCCAAGATGATTGTATGTTTCATTGTAATGAAAAATTAACGATTTGTAGATGCCTGTTTACGCTCTTTTTCCACAGCACCGATAAGCTGGAGATTGAGTTCTTCTATCTCCGACAGCTGGTCCAGGGTGGGATTGGTCAGGGCGGTGCCGTACCATAGACCATCGCTGTGGAAGAAAGCGGTGAGCTTCGGGTCGGTGAAGGTGCGACCGTGACGTGCAAAGATTTCGTTGCGGATGAGACGAAGGACTTCGGGGGAATAGGCTTTCAAATAGCCACGTGTAAGGAGCATGGTGGAGGCTTCGGGCCAACGGCCGGGGACTTGGTTGTCGAGGCTGGTCTTGACGAGATGGCAGAGCAGGTCGCCCTGTGAGATCCACTCGAAATCATTGTCTTCGACATGGCTGATGCCGTTGTAGAAGTCAAGGCCTTCGGCAGTTAATGTGAAACAGAGCTTGCGGCCATCGCTGAGTGCGAGGACATGCTCAGGCATGTCGGTTTCGCCCCAGCGGATGGAGTAGGCATAGCTTCTGAGCGGTTGGCCTGGCAGGCTGTTGAGACTGTAGATCAAGATGCTGTCGTGGGTGATACGCCACGCCTCAAGGCCGTCTCGGTATGTCCCCTCAATCTGCCTATGGATGTCGGCCTCAAGAACAGAGTCAAAACCGTGCGAATGTTCGTACCACTTGTTGGCGGAGCGTCCGTCGTAACGAAGCAAGATATCTTCAAGGGTGCGGGTCCGGCCATATACAAGCAGGCACTCCTGGCCTCCGATGGTCTTGTGGATGATAAGGTCATTGTAATGGATGACGGTGTCGGTCCATGCGTTCCCTATCTGGTTGGGCCTAAGGAAATCGCCGGGCACATCAGCCTTGGCCCACGACTGGGCATTACCGCCTTCATGCAGATTACCTTCAACGGTGACAATATCAGTGACGTTTTCCTCAAGCACAGTAATAAAGGTTGAGCCATTGTGCCAATAGGTACCCTTATACTGCTGGCCCATTGCAAGGGTTCCGACAAAAAGACATGCCAGAAAGAAAACTTGACGCATCGACAGACAGGACTTGATTTGTTGTATCATTACCATAGCAAAAAGAGTTTATTTGTTCAGCTATGGATAACGAGGATTGTGTTTTTTTATTTTACCCAAGTCAACAATCCCCCTATCAAATCTATCATATCTATCGCATCTATCCAATCTATAAAAACAAAAAAAAGGGAGTCCCTTTCAGGGAACTCCCTCTGTAAAAGATTGGCAGCGACCTACTTTTCCACGAACATGCGCAGTATCATCGGCGATGACGGGCTTAACTTCTCTGTTCGGAATGGGAAGAGGTGGACACCGTCTCCATAGCCACCAAAATATTCTTTTTGGCACATTGGCCCAAGACATACGGGAATCTTACGGAAAGTCTTCGGGTTATTAGTACCGCTCGGCTTTGACATCGCTGCCTTTACACCTGCGGCCTATCAAGGTCGTAGTCTTCGACCACCCTGTGACGAAGTCTCATCTCGGGGCCGGCTTCGCACTTAGATGCTTTCAGCGCTTATCCGATCCAGACACAGCTACCCGGCGGTGCCACTGGCGTTACAACCGGTACACTGGAGGTCTGTCCAACTCGGTCCTCTCGTACTAGAGTCAGAGCCCCTCAAACTTCAAACGCCCACAACAGATAGGGACC
>JAEEGI010002171.1_pt1 | contig 48539 bp, 42 predicted proteins | sample 8958751 | NCBI WGS metagenome assembly JAEEGI01 (sample SAMN16246545, study PRJNA631951) | gut metagenome | biome: gut microbiome; feature: rumen; material: KS-attached | host: Bos | place: Iran: Karaj | collected 2018-10
AACTCCTCTAATGAGTTCGAACTTCCGGATCCGCTCCTTATGGCGTTAACCAGTTCGTTCGTGAAGGTTTCGCTTGTGATATACAAAACCTTAAGCTCCGGATTGTGCTCCATGATATAGTTTGCGATGGAATACATCAGGTGTGTTTTTCCGAGTCCGGGGCCGCCGTAGATATAAAGCGGATTATATAAAATCTCGCCGGGCTGCTCCGCAACGGCAAGCGCTGCCGCATGGGCATTGCTGTTGTTGTCGCCGACAACGAACGAATCGAATGTATAAAGAGGATTTAACAGGCGGGAGAATCCGGATGACTGAAAACGTTCCTTATGCTTTCTTTCATCATCCTGTTTCTGAATCTGAGACTTTGATACAAATTCCACCTCGAAGTCCTCATAGATGACTTCTTCAATGGCTGTTTTAAAGAAAAACCCGTAACGATTCCGGATAAAAGCAAGCCCGATGGGATGTACAACGGTATCATCCACAAGGAGCGTCACAATATTATCTTCGAGATCGTATATCTTAAGAGGCTGAAGCCAGGTACGGTAGGAAACTTCGGAAATATTGTAATTATTCTTCATGTATTCGAGGATGTCGCCCCAACGTTCCTCGAGCATCTGTTTCGTGTACATAAGAACCCTCCGGATTAACCGTATTCTTCCGAAAAACGGAATTCTTCTCCATGGTCGAAATAACACTTATATTATAATATAAGTGGGGTAATTTTACAAGTGCTTTTAGCCTATACGAAACAAACTATTTTTTATACGATAGGAACGCATTAAATCAATCAAATTTGCATTTTTCGGAAAATAAGAGACATTTTTTACCTGATAATGCCTTTTTTGCGAAAATTCAGGCAATTCAGCGGCAAATGCCATCCCGCCATTTTGGTGATTGACTTTTGTAACCTCTTTCACTATAATAGAGAATGCAATTTTATCGAGTCCGGAAAGGAGGGTCCCGTTATGAAGATGACATTTCAGCCGAAGAAGAAGAGCCATGCACGTGTTCACGGTTTCCGTCAGAGAATGCTTACAGCAAACGGAAGAAAGGTTTTGTCTGCAAGAAGAGCAAAGGGCAGACACAATATTTCCGCTTAGGCTGCAGTTTATGTAGCCTTTTTTCTTGTGTCTGATTCAGGGAACCGGTGAAGGGAGGCCTGACAGATGAAGATTATCTCCCTGCATAAAGGGAAGGAATTTTCCGAGGTTTATACGAAGGGAAGTTCCAAAGCGAACAAGTACCTTGTTATGTATGTACATGACAACGGACTTTCTTACAATCGAATAGGAATCAGCGTAAGCAAGAAGGTCGGAAACAGTGTCGTGAGGCACCGGATCCGGCGGTTGATTAAAGAAAGCTTACGCCTAAACGGCGACCGGTTCAACATCGGGTTGGATCTCGTCGTCATTGCAAGAGGAACGGCAAAGGACAGAACTTATCAGGAGATAGCCGGCGCGGTGTCGCATTTGGCGCAGCTCCACAATATTGTATTATGAAATATTTATTACTTGTTTTCATTCGTTTCTATCGTAAATACCTGTCCGGGCTTAAGGGGAGGTCCACCTGTATCTATACGCCTACCTGTTCCGAGTATGCAATGGAAGCTATTGAAAAGTACGGTGCAATTAAAGGAAGTTATCTTGCGGTTCGCAGGATTCTCCGGTGTCATCCTTTTCACAAAGGAGGATACGATCCCGTACCTTAATTGGGAGGACCATTCATGAATTTTATATTTTTGGCCCAGGTGACCGGCATTTTGCGGCCGTTTGCCTGGATTTTAGGTAAGATCCTGTATCTTATCTATCTTTTGATCGACTGGTTGGGAATACCGAACATTGCTTTATGTATCGTACTCTTTACCATCGTGATCAAGATGCTGACCCTTCCGCTTACGATCAAGCAGCAGCGCACGGCCAAGGTTTCCGCCAAGATGCAGCCTGAGATTCAGGCCATTCAGGAAAAGTATCGCGGCGTGGACCGGAGCGACCGGGAAGCGATGATGCGCATGACGGAAGAGCAGCAGGCAGTATATCGGAAATACGGGACAAGCCCCTTCGGCGGGTGTCTTCCCCTGATTCTGATGTTTCTGATCATCTTCGCTCTGTATCGCGTTATCTATGCAATTCCGACTTACGTTACGCCGGTCAAGGACATGTACCGTCCGATCTCGGAAAGCATCATGAAGGAACTCGGCGAGGAAGTTGAGGTTTCCGGCGAGAAGACCGGCAATACCTACACTGCGACGTATCTTTCCGAAGACGCGACTGCCGCTTTGAAGGAATTCCTTTCCGTAAACGGCGCATCGCTTCGTGACAAGAAGACGCGTAACGCAACCAAATGGGACGAAGACCAGGTTATCGACGCACTTTCTTCCTTCAGCACTTCCGCTTGGGATGATTTCCTAAGTGGAAAGATCATGTACAGTGATGACAAGATCAACGAAACGAAGAAGGAAAACGACAAATGTAAAAAATGGAATGCCCTCGTAAAGACAGAGGAATTTCAGCGCGCGGTTATGAATCTGACTCCCACGACGGAGGAAGAAAAGGCCGCTCATACCAAGATTTATGACGCAAAGGACGAAATCCTTCGCGTAAACAGTTTCTTCGGCAAGTACAGCGTTCTTGACCCGCCGGGCTGGAGGCTTACGCCGATGCTTCTGATTCCGGTCCTGGCAGCGGTTCTTCAGTACCTGCAGAGCAAGCTTTCCATGGCGGTTCAGCAAGGCGGAGACAAGAAGAAGGATAACGGCGGAACTGTGGCCGGAAGCATGGAAGGCATGATGAAGATTATGCCTATCGTATCCGGTGTATTCTGCGTATTCTTCCCGATCGGTGTCGGCATTTACTGGGTAATGAACTCTGCGGTTTCCATCGTACAGCAGATTGCCATCAACAAGCGACTTGATAAGATGAGCATTGATGACATTGTTGCGGCCAACGAGGAGAAGGAAGCCGAGCGCCTGAAGAAGATGGGTATTGTTGCACGCGGCAACGCGACCTCCAATATCGCAAAGACCAACACCAAAACGATAAGCAGCGTCGCATTTTCCGCCGATAACAAAAAGTCCGACAACGACAAGCGGCCCGCGCAGAAGGTTTCCGATAAGAAGCGGGACGAACTTACAAGGAATGCTGCGGAAGGACGCTCCAATATTTCCGCAATTGCTAACCTGTATCGGAACGACGAAACCGATGATTCCGATGCGAAGAAGGAGGATTAAGGAATTATGGCAGTCAAAGAATTTTCCGGCAAGACAATTGACGAAGCGAAAGCTGCTGCTGCGGCCGAGCTCGGAATTTCTGCCGACGAACTTGTATATGATGTAGTGGAAGAAGACAAGGGCGGTTTCCTCGGTCTCTTCAAGACCTGCAAGATTGCGGTAAATGTTACGGACGGCGCGTCCGAGCTGACCGCGGCGGTTGCGGAAGCCATCGAAGAGGTTGCGAAGAGCTCTGTGACGCCCGCATGCGGCGAGACCCCTGCCGAGGTAGCCGTTGACTTTATCCGTAAGGTTCTCGGAGAGCTCGGTTTCAACGCCGAGATTTCCGCGAATGTCGAGGAAGAGGAAGGCAATATCTACATCAACGTTGAGGGCGACGACATGGGAACCCTCATCGGAAAGCGCGGACAGACGCTGGATGCTTTGCAGTATCTCACAAGCCTCGTTGTAAACCGCGTATGCAACCAGTATTATAAGATCAAACTCGATACCGAGAATTACCGTGAGCGCCGCAAGGAAACTCTTGAGAACCTTGCCCGCAACATCGCGAATAAGGTTAAGAAGACGCGCAGAAACGTAGCGCTTGAGCCGATGAATCCCTACGAGCGCCGCATCATCCATTCCGCATTGCAGAATGATAAGTATGTTGAGACGCACAGCGAAGGCGAAGAGCCTTACCGTAAGGTTATCGTTTCCATGAAGAAGGGCGTTTCCTACGACGGCGGACGCGGCTACGGCCGTGGCGGTTATAACCGCGGCGGATACGGCAACAAGGGCGGCTACAACCGCGGCGGATACGGTAACAAGGGCGGTTACGGATACGGAAACAAGCGTCCTCCGAAGCCGCGTTACAATGATAATTCGAGCGATTACAGCCAGGATTACATGAAGGACTACGCCGCATACAAGGAAGCGAGAGCTGCCGAGAAGGCGAAGGAAGAACAGAACAATAATAACTAAGAAACCTAAGAAGGGAGAGGAATCAGATTCCTTCTCCCTTCTTCTTTTTTACGGGAAATGTGACTGCTTTTAAGCACAGATTTCCCTGCTTTAGAGGAACTGTATGAGTACCGACACCATAGCTGCAATCGCCACCGGACTTTCCGCCGGCGGCATCAGTATTATCCGAATCAGCGGACCGGAAGCAAGCTCGATTGCGTCCGGCATCTTTCGTGTCGGGAATAAAGAGAATCTTTCGATGCCTTCCTTCGAACAGTGGGAGAGTCACACGGTACATTACGGGTTCGTCGTCGAAGACGATCGGATTGTCGACGAGGTGATGCTCCTTTATCTGAAGGCACCGAAAACCTATACGAGAGAGGATACGATTGAGATTGACTGTCACGGCGGAATCGTTGTGACGAAGCGGATTCTCTCGCTTGTTCTCTCGCATGGGGCAAGACTCGCAGAGCCCGGAGAATTTACAAAGCGGGCGTTTCTGAACGGACGGATCGATCTTTCCCAGGCGGAAGCCGTAATGGGAATCATCTCCGCGAAGAACGATCTGGCGCTCCGTAACTCCGTAAAGCAGCTTCGCGGCAAACTCCGCACCCGGATTCTTTCCGTCCGTGAGGAAATCCTGAATGCGGTTGCCGAGATCGAAGCAGCCCTCGACCAACCGGAATACTATACGCTTGAAGGTTTCCGGGAGCGGCTTTCGGAAAGCCTCGAAAGACAGTCCGCGGAAATCCGACGGCTGATCCGTTCCGCCGATGACGGCCGCATGATGAGCGAAGGCATCCGGACCGTAATCCTCGGCAAACCGAATGTCGGAAAGAGCTCCCTTTTAAACGCGCTTCTCGAGGAAGACCGCGCGATTGTTACGGATATTGCGGGAACCACCCGCGACACCCTGACCGAGGAAATCCGTGTGAACGGAATCTCGCTTGTGCTTGTGGACACGGCTGGAATCCGGAATACCTTAGATCCCGTCGAGGAGATCGGTGTCAGAAAGGCGCGAGAGCAGGCGCAGGAAGCCGACCTGATCCTCTTCGTAGCGGATGCTTCCGTACCTCTTGATGAAAATGATAAAGAAATCCTTCGCGGACACACGAATGCCCGCGTACTTGCTTTACTGAATAAATCGGATCTTTCCCCCGTTACGACAGAGGAGGACCTTAAGAACCTTCTTTCGGCATGCGGCTGCGACGCGGAGATTCTAAGTATCTCCGCCAAGGACGGAGCAGGGCTTAATGAACTTCGGGATAAGATTTCCGGCATGTTCTTCTCGGGCGATATCCTTACGGACGACGAGGTTGCAATTACCGCCGAACGCCAGAAGGAGTGTTTAAACGAAGCTGAAACGAGTCTCTCGCATGTTCTCGAAGCGCTTTCTGCGGACATGCCCGAGGACTTCCTTTCAATCGACCTGATGGGCGCTTACGGCGCGCTTTCCAGAATCCTCGGCGAAGAAGTCGACGAAGATTTAATTGACCGGATTTTCGAAACGTTCTGCCTCGGCAAATGAGACATTGATTCTTCCGGGCATGAGCGATATATAAGTGGTTTTTCAGCGGCGGGACGCCGTTCTTAAGCCGTTTTCATAGCATTGATATACCCGATTTCGGAGATGAAAGAATGACGAACACGATTCCCGAATATACAACCGATTCCTACGACGTGGCGATTATCGGAGCCGGACATGCCGGCTGCGAGGCGGCACTTGCTTCCGCGCGCCTCGGCTGCGAAACCATATGCTTTATGGTCAGCACCGATACGATCGCGATGATGCCCTGTAACCCGAATATCGGCGGCACCAGCAAGGGACATCTCGTGCGCGAAGTGGATGCTCTCGGCGGTGAGATGGGAAAGAATATCGATAAGGCCTTTATTCAGAGCAAGATGCTGAACCGCTCCAAAGGCCCTGCCGTGCATTCCTTAAGAGCGCAGGCGGACAAGCAGCGGTACAGCAACTGCATGCGCGCCGTGATGGAGAATACTCCGCACCTGACGCTTCGCCAGGCGGAGGTTTCCGAGCTGCTTTACGAGGAACTGCCGGACGGAACGAAACGCGTCACCGGCGTGAAGACCGTATCGGGAGCAATCTATCCCTGCAAGGCGGCTGTGCTTTGCTCGGGCGTTTATCTGAACGCGCGCTGTATCTTCGGAGAAGTCAGCACCTATACCGGTCCTAACGGAACGCCGTGTGCCACGCACCTGACGGATTCGCTGATAGCCGCGGGGATTGAAATGTATCGTTTTAAGACCGGAACTCCCGCGCGGATTGACCGTCGGTCTATCGATTTTTCGGTGATGGAAGAGCAGCGCGGAGATGAACCGATCGTGCCGTTTTCTTTTACGAACACACCCGAAGAACTTGAGCGTGAGCAGGCGCTTTGTTATCTCGCTTATACCAATGAAGAGACGCACCGGATCATCCGGGCAAACCTCGACCGCTCGCCGCTTTTCTCCGGCGACATCAAGGGCTCCGGGCCCCGTTATTGTCCTTCGATTGAAGATAAAGTCGTAAAGTTTCCGGAGAAGGACCGCCATCAGATTTTCATCGAGCCCGAGGGCGAATACACGAATGAAATGTATCTTTCCGGAATGTCTTCGAGCCTTCCCGAGGAAGTGCAGATTGCGATGTATCGTTCCATCCGCGGTCTCGAGCATGCGAAGATTGTCCGAAATGCGTACGCCATCGAATATGACTGCATCAATCCTCTGCAGCTGTATCCGACGCTTGAATGCAAGAAGATTCACGGTTTCTTCAGCGCCGGGCAGAGCAACGGCTCAAGCGGTTACGAGGAAGCCGCTGCCCAGGGAATCATCGCGGGAATCAACGCTTCCCGTTATGTGCAGGGGAAAGATGGCATTACCCTTGACCGCTCACAGGCTTATATCGGCGTTCTGATCGACGACCTCGTCACCAAAGAGACGCACGAGCCGTACCGTATGATGACGAGCCGTGCCGAATACCGGCTGCTTCTTCGCCAGGACAATGCAGACCTTCGGTTAACCGAGATCGGACACGAAATCGGACTCATTCCGGAGGAACGTTATCAGAAGTTCCTTATGAAGAAACAGGCGATAGAAGATGAGCTGGAGCGCCTTTCTTTGGCGGTTCTCGGTGCATCCCGGGAGGTTTGCGAAACCCTCGTCGGACTCGGTTCCTCTGAGATTCATACCGCAACCTCACTTTTAGAGTTGCTGCGCAGACCGGAGCTTTCTTACGAGAGTCTTGCCCCGCTCGATCCGGAAAGGAAGCCGCTTCCTGCGGACGTTATCGAGCAGGTTGTTATCAATATCCGTTATGAAGGGTATATTGAGCGGCAGCTGCAGCAGGTGGAGCAGTTTAAGAAACTCGAAAACCGGAAGATTCCCGCAGATTTCGATTATGACGCAGTGCCTTCGCTTCGCCTTGAAGCAAGACAGAAGCTTAAGCTGTTCCGGCCGGTAAATGTCGGCCAGGCGTCCCGTATCAGCGGCGTTTCTCCGGCCGACATATCCGTTCTTCTTGTTTTTCTGACACGCGTGCTTCGGGGAGAAGCGCAGGAGTAGCTATGTACAACGACGACAGATTAAAAGAAGGCCTTGAAGCCCTTTCCATCCCTTACACGGAAGAGATGCTCACGAAGCTTCATCAGTATTATGAGATGATGATTGTAAAGAATCAGGTGATGAATCTTACGGCCATTACCGAGTATGATGATGTGGTTGTGAAGCACTGGCTTGACAGCCTCTGTTTTGCGAAGGTATACCTGAAACAACGCAAAGAGGGTTCTTCTCCGAAACTGATAGATATCGGGACCGGTGCGGGATTCCCGGGAATTCCGATTAAGATCTTTTTCTCTGAGATTGAGGTACTTTTGTTGGATTCTCTTCGAAAAAGAATCGATTTTCTACAATATGTTGTTAATTCACTTGAACTTAAGTCTATATCTTGCGTTCATGGACGTGCCGAGGAACTCGGAAGAAGGCCGGAATACCGGGAGCAGTATGATTATGCCGTCTCCCGGGCGGTTGCAAGACTGTCTTCCCTTGCTGAGGTTTCTTTGCCTTTTGTAAAGCAGGGCGGCATGTTCCTGCCGTATAAATCAGAGTCTTCGGATGAAGAAATCGAAGAGGCTTCTCTTGCAATCCGGGAACTCGGCGGCAAGCAGACCGAGGTCCTTTCTTACGAGATTCCGACGAGCGATCTTCCGAGAAAGTTGGTTGTCATCGATAAATGTAAATCCACTCCCCCGAAATACCCGCGGGGCGGTGGGAAACCCTTTAAGGCACCGCTTGTTTCAAAGGGAAAGTGATGGCATAGGAATCCGGGATGCGGGAGGGCTTTCCTCTTTACGTTTTTAACGGACTTATCACAGGAATGTTTCACGTGAAACATTCCGTGTTTTTTCTGTAAAATCATGATTTTTATGTGGAAGTATTTCCCAAAGTGTGATATACTTTCGATTACACAGCCCGTACGCGCGCGTAACGGGAAGAAAGGAATCCGGGCGTTATATCTGCCCGGGCCAAGCGCTACTGTTATATGGCTAAGATTATTGCAATTTCAAATCAAAAGGGCGGTGTCGGAAAGACTACGACAGCCGTTAACCTTGCCGCCTGCCTTGCTGAATTCGGCATGAGCGTGCTTCTTGTGGACATCGACCCGCAGGGCAATGCAACGAGCGGACTCGGCGTAGAGAAGAACCGTGATACCGCGAACACCTATCGCCTTTTAATCGGCGAGTGTTCGGTTAAGGACGCGATCGCGCCGACGGCATTTCCGGGGCTCTTTATTATCCCTTCGACTGTAGATCTTGCGGGAGCGGAAGCGGAGCTGCTTTCCGCCGATAACCGCGAGTATATCCTGAGGGACGCCCTTTCGGAAGTCAGAGACCGCTATGATTATATAATCATCGATTGCCCTCCGTCTTTGAACGTCCTTGTTCTGAACGGACTGTGCGCGGCAGACTCGATGATTTGCCCTCTTCAATGTGAGTTTTATGCTTTGGAGGGACTATCACAGCTTCTTGAGACGGTCGAGATGGTCCGGACGCGGTTAAACGACAACCTGAGTTTCGGCGGCATCCTGTTTACGATGTTCGACGGACGCACGCGTCTTTCCGCCCAGGTCATTCAAAACGTACAGCAGACGCTTAACGAGCATATCTTCCGGACGGTAATACCGCGCTCGGTACGCCTTTCCGAAGCACCGAGTTACGGCGAGCCGATTACGAAGTACGACAGCCGTTCCGCAGGAGCGGAGGCCTATCGCAATTTCGCGCGCGAGATTCTCTCGGGCGACGGTAAGCGCATCCGCTCGCGCAAGAAAAAGATATTTCGCTGATTGACACAGGAGATTATTTCGGAGGTTTCTTATGGCAGCAAAGAAAGGTCTCGGGAAAGGATTGGAATCATTGATTTCCAATCGATTGGACCATGAAGTTAAACAATCCGTTCAGAAGAAGGATGAAAAGGTTTCACGTGAAACATTTCTCCCCATCAGTTCCATTGAGCCGAACCGCAACCAGCCCCGTCGCAACTTTGACGAAGAGGCACTCAAGGAACTTGCTGATTCCATTCGCGTTCACGGCGTTATCCAGCCGCTGATTGTTCACGAAAAAGGAAAGTTCTATGAGATTATCGCCGGAGAGCGGAGATGGAGAGCCGCCCGCCTTGCGGGGCTTAAAGAGGTTCCGGTTCTTGTAAAGAACTACGAGCCCCAGGAGCTTTATGAAATCGCCCTGATTGAGAACCTGCAGCGCGAGAATCTGAACGCCGTTGAAGAAGCGGTTGCCTATCAGAAGCTGATCAAGGAATACAAGCTTACGCAGGATACGGTTGCAAAGCGCGTCGGCAAGAGCCGGGTTGCGGTTACGAACGCTCTTCGTCTCCTGAAACTTGATGAGCGGGTTCAGCAAATGCTGATTGACGGTACGATCTTCGCCGGACAGGCAAGAGCGCTTATCACCATTGAGGACGGCGATAAGCAGGCCGCTGCAGCCGCCAAGGTTGTCGCAGACGGCATGAGCACCCGTGAGACGGAAGCCTATGTAAAGAAGCTTCTTTCTCCGGAGAAGAAGACCGAGAAGAAAGAAAAGAACCCGTCCGAAGAAGCTGTGTACCGCCGTTATGAGGAAAACCTGAAGCGCTGCCTCGGAACAAAGGTTTCCATTCAGCGGAAGGATCATAACAAGGGAAAGATTGAAATCGAGTATTACTCTGCTGAAGAGTTTGAACGGCTGATGGACCTGCTTGGGGTTCCCGGCATATCATAGAAGCAATAGAGATTCCGGAGGGAACTTATGTTTGAGAATTTGGGAATAAATTCCGACTACTTGATCATTGCGATACTGGTAATGCTTCTCATGCTTTTGTTCTTTAATATGGTTATGGTATGGAAGTACAACCAGATTAAAGACCGTTACCGTGATTTCATGCGCGGGAGCACCGGAAAGAGCCTTGAAGAAAGATTCCTGGTTCGCTTTAAACAGATTGACACACTGAACGACCGGCTGGATGATACGATTGACCGTGTGAAGCTTTTGGAAGATGCGCGCGATACATCGTTTAAGAAAATTGCCATCCATCGTTACGATGCATTTGCCGAAATGGGAGGCAAGCTCAGTTACAGCCTCTGCCTGCTTAATGATGACAACGACGGCTTCATCATGACAAGCATGCACAATCGGGAAGGTTGCTACACATACGTGAAGGAAGTCATCAAGGGTAACACCTTCGTCATTCTTTCCGAAGAAGAGAGACAGGTTTTGGAGGAGGCACAGAACTCCATCGAGACCGTTCAGTCGATGTAAAAAATGCCCGGACGGAGAGGGTGCTCTCAGCGGGGATATCAGGGACGTTTATAAAGGGAATAAACGAAGGACTGAAAAAGAATCGCAGAATATTATAAAAATTACGCGTTATTTTATAGAAGAAGGCTTTATACTCCATGCACAGTTATTTGAAAAGCATCGGATACAGTAATATCACGACCAAAGATGACGAGCAGAAGCTCATCAATGAGATAATCCGTTATGCAAATAAAAAATCGATGATTTCCATCTCGCAGACGAAAGACGACCAGTTTGCGGAGTTCTCACGTGAGATTGCTCCCGGAATGGGCGTTACGGTCCGCGGTCAGATTGACGAGCAGGATCAGTTTCATCTGGATCACTATTTTCCGTATCTGACTCCCCGGGTGGTCACGAGCAACGAAGAGACGTTCGTTGAGAAGAAAAGTGAAAACGACTCCTATGGTGCCATGTGTGAAGACTACCGTCTCGGAGTGGCGTTGATTTTTCATTTGCAGAATGCGGTGGATTTTCTTCGGGTGAACAAGAGAAGGAAGGCGACCTCGTTTCAATGTCCGGTCCGTGTTTCGGCGCTCGCTTCCGAGGGAACCATATTATTTCCCGCTGTGAAGACGGCCGAGGACGTGAAGACCGTCAATGAGGAAACGAAGCAGTTCGCCAAAATGATTGCCGCCGCCAAGGATGGCGACCAGGAAGCCATTGACCATCTCGCCATCAAGGAAATCGACGATTATGCCCTGGTGAATGACCGGGTGAAGACCGAAGACATCTTTTCCATTGTCGACACCTCGTTTGTGCCGTACGGAATGGAGAGCGAGGTTTACCGAATTGTCGGAATCATCCTTTCCTTAGAAGAGCGGATTAATTCGCAGACCGGCGAGAAGGTTTATCTGATGGAGATTTACTGCAATCACATCATATTTGACCTCTGCGTCAACACGAAGGACCTCCTCGGGGTTCCCGAGAAAGGCCGCCGCTTCCGCGGTGTTGTATGGTTGCAGGGATGTTTGGATTTTGACCGTTGACAACGGGCGAAGAATGGAATAGGATATTCCGTGTCCGAAAGGACCGATATCAGACTGTCCACGTAGCTCAGCAGGATAGAGCGACCGCCTCCTAAGCGGTAGGTCGGAGGTTCAAATCCCCTCGTGGACGGAAAAGGGGCTGTCGCACCAGGCGACGGCCCCTTGTTTTATCAGTACGTTTATAAAGATGTCCCCGAACGAACTGCCGGGGCATTCTAAGCCTTCTCTTTCCCCACGAAGAAGATGCCGACCGTTCCGGGGCCGGTGTGGCTTCCGATAATCGTTCCGACTTCGTGGATCTGAATCTTTCCGACGAGATTCGGGAAACGGGCTTCAATCATGGAAAGGATTGTCTTGGCATCCTCCAAACAGTCGGAGTGACAGACGTGGCACGGGCCGGAGAAATCCGTTCCGTTCTCGGCGAGCTCCGAGAGCTTCTCCACCGCGGCAAGCATTACCTTCTTCTTGGTGCGGATTTTCTCCATCGGAACGAGTTTTCCTTCCGAATTAATGGTAAGAAGCGGGCAGATACCAAGCGTTTCTCCGATTAATCCGGCGGCTTTCGAAATCCGTCCGCCGCGGATAAAGTATTTTAAAGTGGAAGTGAAAAACCACGCCTGAATCTTCATCCTATCGGCTTCCAGACGTTCTGCGGCTTCGTCAAGCGTCAGCCCCTGATCACGGTAATCCGCCGCCATGTCCGCAAGAATGCCGTGGCCGGCCGAAGCATTTACCGAATCCACAATGCGGATGGTCCGCTCCGGGAATTCTTCCGAAAGCATGGTCGCAGCGTTCTGCGCGCTGTTGATGGAGCCGGAGAGCCCGCTTGAGAAGGCGACGTGAAGAATGTCAAAGCCCTCCGTGAGAATGCCCTTGAAGAAGTCATAATACTCACTGATGTTAATCTGGCTGGTTCTTGTCTCCGCGCCGTTTCGCATTGCCTCATAGAAATCCGAAAATGGAATGCTTGCGCCGAAATCGTCGAGATAAGGTACGCCATCGAGTTCATAATGGAAAGACAGACAGCGAATCCCGCGGGAAGCGAGATATTCTGCGGAATAATCAACGGTTGAACAGCAGCTGATAATATACATAAGAAGGTTCCTTTCCCACACGGATGATTTATCGGCAATAAGTTTCCCATTTTACGAAAACACGCGAAAAATGAGAACTTTTTTTCTTGACAAAGCAACCGGACACTTTTATAATAGGGGCAATCGAGAAATATGTTACCATGTATGGCCGGTAAATGCAAGTAAGATTTTTCCGAAAGTCGGAAGGGTGAGACAGATGAAAAGCAGTACCTCCGGGAAAACCGAAACGATAGAGGAAAGACGCAAACGTTTTTCGCAGGTTTGGTCGCTTTCCCGCGCAGACGTCGGAAAAACGCAGGCGGAGATGGCAAAGGAACTCGGGATTTCCGTGAAGACCGTGCAGAACTGGGAGAACGGCGTCACTTCGCCGGATCTTTTCACCGGTTGCGAATGGTTCCGCGTCCTTGGACTGAATCCGCTTCCGTATTATCTTGCTTATCTTTTCCCGGAATATTTCGACGGAATCGCGCCGGAGGATACTGATGACACAATCGGCAAGGCGCTGATGCAGCTGGTCGGGAACATGACCCCCGGGGAGAAACGGGAACTTTTGTATATTACCGCCGGAAGGCATGGAAGCCCCTGGTATTCCCTGCTGCAGCTTTTCACGGCGCACTGCCATTTGAGCATGAAATCCCGTGTCAGCATCGCAAGAGCCGTGCTCGAGAGTTACGAGATGGAGAAGGAGACCGGCGAGCTGGTCTGTCCGGACAACATTGCACCGGACCTTACCATTTTACGGGATTCCATTGAGCAGGGAAAGAAGGCCGCAATCGGGAAGCGAAGCGGTTACACAACGATTGTTACAAGAAAAAAGGATACGAAATCATGAATAGTAAGAAATTCACCGCGTATTTTTACTGGTATTACTTTTACTTTACCAAGTTTTGTGGTAAGGTTAATTTGCGGTGTAATCATTTGTGATAATAAATCATGAATCCATTGCGGCACAGATTAACCTGGGCCGCTTTTTTAATCATATGGTTGGAGGAAGAGGAAAATGATAGTAGTTTTAAAGCCCAATGTGGAAGCTGACCGGGAGGCACAGCTGATTGACTGGTTCAAGAGTCTCGGACTCGGCGTACATGTTTCGGAGGGAGAATTCCAGACCGTGCTCGGTCTGATCGGCGATACCAGCAAGGTGGATTCCGACCTTGTTGCAAGCCTTGACATCGTGGAAGCGGTTAAGCGCGTAACCGAAACCTTTAAGTGCGCAAACCGCAAATTCCATCCCGAGGATACCGTTATCGATGTGAACGGCGTGAAGATCGGCGGCGGAAACTTCTGCCTAATCGCCGGACCGTGTTCGGTGGAATCCGAGGAGCAGATTGTCGGAATTGCCAAGGCAGTTAAGGCTTCCGGCGCGCATATGCTTCGCGGCGGAGCCTTCAAACCGCGTACTTCTCCCTACGATTTCCAAGGGCTGAAGGCCGAAGGAATTGAGCTTTTGAAGATTGCGAGACAGGAGACGGGACTTCCGATTGTAACCGAGATCATGAATGCTTCCGACCTGCCGCTTTTCGAGGATGTTGACGTGCTCCAGGTAGGCGCGCGCAATACGCAGAACTTTGATCTGCTTCGCGAGCTCGGACATACCGGAAAGCCGATCCTTTTAAAGCGCGGCCTTGCCGGAACCCTCAAAGAGCTTCTGATGAGCGCCGAATACATTATGGCGAGCGGAAATGAGAACGTTATCCTCTGCGAAAGAGGCATCCGCTCTTACAGCGATTACCTCCGGAACACCCTTGATCTGTCGGCTGTTCCGATGCTTCACGAATTAACGCACCTTCCGGTTGTCGTTGACCCGAGCCATGCGACCGGTATGGCGAGAATGGTTCCGCCGATGGCCCTTGCGGCTGCCGCTTGCGGAAGCGACGGCCTTCTGATCGAGGTGCACAACGACCCGCCGCACGCCCTGTGTGACGGCGCGCAGTCCATCCGTCCGGAGGAGTTTGACAAGCTTGCGAAGAAGGTTTACGCGGTTCGGGAGGCAGTAAAATGAAGGTCGGAATCGTCGGACTGGGGCTGATAGGAGGCTCCTTTGCCAAGGCTTATCACGCCGCGGGAGAAACCGTTGCGGCGTTCGATATCAACGAAAGCATGCTCGCCTTCGCGAAGCTGGACGGAGCGGTTAACGAGGAACTGACGGACGATGTAATCCCCGGGTGCGATCTGATTCTGATCTGCACGTACCCCGAGGCGGCGGTCCGCTATATGGAGGAAAAGGGCCCCGTATTCGGAAAAAAGCCGGTCGTGATTGACTGCTGCGGAACGAAAGGAAACATTGTGGACCGCGGGTTTGCGCTTGCAAAAAAGTACGGCTTTACCTACATCGGCGGACACCCGATGGCCGGCACGCAGTTCTCCGGATTTAAGTATTCCCGCGCGGATTTGTATGTCGGCGCGCCGATGGTACTTGTTCCTTCGAAAAATGACGACATCACATTTCTCGACCGGGTCAAAACGTTACTGAAACCCGCCGGTTTCGGAAGCATTACCGTGACGACGGCGGAAACCCACGACAAAGTCATCGCATTTTCCTCACAGCTCGCGCACGTGGTTTCCAACGCTTACGTGAAGAGTGAGACGGCGAAGATTCATACCGGCATGTCGGCCGGAAGCTATAAGGATCTGACGCGTGTTGCGTGGCTGAATCCGGAGATGTGGACGCAGCTTTTCTTCGATAACCGCGAGAATCTGATGGCGGAAATCGATACTTTGATCGCGCATATGAAGGAATACCGGGACGCTTTAGCGGATGATGACCGGGAGACGATGAAGCGGCTTTTGGAAGAGGGCCGCAGACGGAAAGAGGAGGTAGACGGGCAATGAGAACCGTAACCGTTAAGGCAGGAAAAGGCTACGAGGTGCGGATCGGCCGCGGCCTGCTCCCGGAGATCGGGAAGCAGATCGGGGTTGTTCCCGGCGTGCGGCGCGTCCTTGTCGTTTCCGACGACAGGGTGTTCCCGCTTTACGGTGAAACTGTTCTGAAAAGCCTTGCGGATGCCGGCTACGAGACGGATTACTTTGTATTCCCGAATGGGGAAGCGAGCAAGAATCTGACGGTTTACGGAGAACTCCTTACGAAGCTCTGTGACGCGGGAATTACGAGAGACGACCTTCTGGTGGCGCTCGGAGGCGGCGTTACGGGAGACCTTGCGGGATTCGCCGCGGCGACGTACCGGCGGGGCATTCCGTTCGTTCAGGTTCCGACGACGCTTCTTGCGGCGGTGGATTCCTCGGTCGGCGGGAAGACGGCGGTTGACCTTCCAAACGGAAAGAACCAGGTCGGCGCGTTTTATCAGCCGGCGCTTGTAATCTGCGACCCGGATACGCTTGCTACCCTTCCGGAGATTGAATACCGAAACGGCTGCGCGGAAATCATCAAATACGGCGTTCTTGACGGCGAAGAGCTGTTTTCGAAGCTTGCGGAGAAGCCCGTAAGCGAGCAGTTCGAAGAGGTAATCGAGCGCTGCGTTTCGATCAAGCGCGACTATGTGGAGGCGGATGAGTTTGACCGCGGGCTCCGCATGTTTTTAAATCTCGGTCATACCATCGGGCATGCCGTTGAGGCGTGCAGCGATTTTACGATTCCCCACGGACAGGGCGTTGCCATCGGAATGGCGGCGATTGCCCGCGCGTCCGTAGAAAACGGGCTCTGCAGCGAAGAAACCGCATCCCGGATTATCGAACTTTTAAAGAAATACAGCCTTCCGACCGAGATGCCCGATTATCCGGTCACGAAACTCGCGCAGGCAGCCGGAAGCGACAAGAAAAACACCGGCGCATCCATGCGTCTCGTGATTCCGCAGGCAATCGGAAACTGCACAGTACATAAGATTCCGGCGTCGGATTTTCCGGAATGGCTCAGAAAGGGCGGCGCTCATGAATAAAACGGTTCGTGCGGGAGCGCGGAGCGGATCGGTAACGATTCCGGCGTCCAAATCCGCGGCCCACAGACAACTGATCTGCGCGGCGCTTTCCGAAGCCGAGAGCACCGTCGTCTGTGACGGAATTTCGAAGGATATTCAGGCGACGATGGACTGTCTCACGGCCCTCGGCGCCCGGTTTATTAAGGCACCGGAGGGCATCCGCGTGATTCCGAGAGAGCTTGCGGGCGGAGAAGCGTGTTCTTCGGGGGCCGGCGGAGAAAAGCAACCTGCAAGTGCGGTCGGGGCCGGCGAAGAAAAGCAACCTGCAAGTGCGGTCGGGGCCGGCGAAGAAAAGGTTCTTCCCTGCGGGGAGAGCGGCTCCACGCTTCGTTTCCTGCTTCCGATTGCCGCGGCTCTTGCGGAAAATGTGACGTTTCACATGGAAGGAAAGCTTCCCGAAAGACCCCACAAGGAACTGATCGAGCAGTTATCACTGCACGGCGCACGGATTTATCAGGACGGTGCGAACCTTCATTGCGAAGGAAGCCTTTCGGGCGGGCTTTATGAGCTTCCGGGCGGGGTTTCTTCGCAGTTTATCTCGGGACTTCTCTTTGCCCTGCCGCTTCTTAAGGAGAGTAGCGTCATCCGGATCGTCGGAAGCATAGAATCCGCAGCGTATATCGCGATGACCGAGGAGGCTGTTACGGCTGCCGGAATCCGTTTTACAAAGAGTTTGCAAGAGGTTTCGGAGGGCGGAAGTCACTTTGCAAAAACCGCGCCGGAATACCATATCCCCGGCGGTCAGAGCTACCGGCCGAAAGAGCATATTACCGTCGAGAGAGACTGGTCCAATGCGGCGTTTTTCTTATGCGCGGGCGCATTTTCCGAAGAAGGGATTCTTGTAAAAGGGCTCTCGTCGGATACCGCGCAGGGAGACCGGGAGATTCTTTCGGTTCTTCGAAAATTCGGCGCGGAGGTTACCGAAGGGGAGGAAGGAATCCTTGTCAGAAAGAGCCCGCTTACGGGCTGCGTGGTTGACGCATCGGGAATCCCGGATTTGGTTCCTGTTATCAGCGTTCTTGCGGCAGGCGCCGCGGGGGAAACGCGGATTGTCCACGCCGAACGGCTTCGGTTCAAGGAATCGGACCGCCTGCAGTCAACGGCAGCGATGCTTACGGTCCTCGGCGGAAAGGTTACGGAAACGCAGGACGGGCTTATCATAGAAGGAAACCGGACGCTTACGGGCGGCACGGTGAATCCGGTCAATGACCACCGGATTGCGATGGCGGCAGCCGTGGCAGCAGGTATCTGCGGCGGCGAAGTTACGATTGAGGACGCGCAATGCGTTGAAAAGTCTTACCCGGCCTTCTTTACGGACTGGGAAAACCTGGAGGTATCGGAATGGGAAGCACATACGGCGAAAACATCCGGCTGACAATCTTCGGACAGTCGCATTCACCGGCAATCGGCATGACGCTTGAGGGAATTCCCGCGGGCGAAAAGGTGGATTTCGAGGCGCTCGAAGCCTTTATAAAGAGGCGCGCCCCGGGGCAGAATGCCTATTCGACGGCACGGAAGGAAGCCGACAAGCCGGAGTTTCTGTGCGGTTTTACGGACGATGTGACCTGCGGAACGCCGATTACGGCGATTATCCGAAACACCGACACCCGTTCGCAGGATTACGAGAACCTTAAGACGGTTCCGCGCCCCGGACATGCCGATTATACGGCAAATGTGAAATATAACGGCCACCAGGACGCGGCCGGCGGCGGGCATTTTTCGGGACGGCTTACGGCGCCCCTCTGTATTGCCGGCGGAATCTGTAAGCAGCTTCTTATGAAGGAAGGCATCCGCGTGATCGCCAGGATTGCGGCAATCGGCGGCGTTAAGGACCAAGGAGAGCTGACGGAAGCGGTAACCGGGAAGGATTTTCCGGTTATGGATGACATACAGGGCGCAAAAATGCAGGAGCGGATTGCCGAAGCGAAGGCGGACGGCGATTCGGTCGGCGGCATCATCGACTGCGCCGTTTTAGGACTTCCCGCAGGCATCGGAGACCCGATGTTTAGTGGGATGGAGAACCGGATCGCGCAGATTGTGTTCGGAATTCCCGCGGTGAAGGGACTTGAATTCGGCGAAGGTTTCCGGGCAGCGGAAATGCTCGGAAGCGAGAATAATGACTGCTTTACGGTTGCTGACGGGGCGGTGAAAACCGAAACGAACCACTGCGGAGGCATTCTCGGCGGGATTACGAACGGGATGCCCGTCACATTTACCGTAGCGATCAAACCGACGCCCTCGATTGCGAAACCGCAGAAGAGCGTGGATCTTAGTACCATGGAGGTGACCGAGCTGGTCATCAAGGGACGCCACGACCCGTGCATTGTGCCTCGCGCGGTGCCGGTGGTGGAGGCTGCGGCGGCGATTGCCGTATATGACGCTTTGCTAGCGAGACGAAAGGAGACCGGAAGGTGAATATTCAGGACTACCGAAAGAAAATCGACACGATTGACGACGAGCTGATCCGTCTGTTCGAGGAACGGATGGACGTGGCGGCGGCGATTGCTGCATATAAGAAGGCAAATGCCATGCCGGTCAAGGATCCGGCGCGGGAGAAGGAGAAGATTCTAAGCGTTCTAGAGAAAACCAGGGACGATTTGAAGGAATACACGCCGCTTCTTTTCCAGATGCTTTTTGAGATGAGCCGGAGCTACCAGTCGAGACTGAACGGCGAGGGAACGGAGCTTACGGAGCAGATTAAGGCGGCCATCGAAAAGACGCCTTCTATGATCCCGGACAGCCCGAGCGTTGCCTGCCAGGGCATCGCCGGAGCCAATTCCCAGGCGGCCTGCGAGAAGCTGTTCCGCTATCCGAAGACGTTCTACTGTTCCTCTTTCGAGGCCGTTTTCTCGGCAATCGAGAACGGACTTTGCACCTACGGCGTGGTTCCGCTTGAGAACAGTAACGCCGGTTCGGTGAACAAGGTGTATGACCTGATGATGAAGCACCGCTTCTATGTGGTGCGAAGCATCCGCCTGAAGATTCGGCACAATCTCCTTTGTAAGCCGGGCGTGAAGCTTTCGGACATCAGGGAGATTTATTCCCACGAGCAGGCAATCAGCCAGTGCTCGGATTTCCTGCAGACCTTGAAGAACGTTCGCGTGATCCCGTGCGAGAACACCGCGGTTGCCGCGAAAATGGTTGCGGACAGCGACCGCAGGGACATTGCGGCGCTTGCGAGCGAGCAGTGCGAGAAGCAGTACGGCCTTGCGTGCCTTCAGAAATCCGTCCAGAACACGGACAACAATTATACCCGTTTTATCTGTATCGCAAAGAAACTCGAGATTTATCCCGGCGCAAACCGCACGAGCCTTATGATGACGCTCCCGCACGAGCAGGGCTCCCTTTACAAGATGCTGTCCCGCTTCTACGCGCTCGGCATCAACCTGAACAAGCTGGAAAGCCGCCCGCTGCCGGACCGCGAATTCGAGTTCATGTTCTATTTTGATCTGGATACGCCGGTTTATTCGCCGAATCTGACACAGTTGATCGGAGAGTTGCAGGAATCCTGCGATTTCTTCCAGTATCTCGGCAGCTACAGCGAGGTAATCTGACATGATGCGTTGCGGACTTCTCGGGGAAAAGCTCGGCCACAGCTATTCCCCCGCAATTCACAAGCGACTCGGCCCGTATGAATACGGGCTTTATGAAAAAACGCCTTCCGAGCTGGAGGCGTTTCTTGAAACGGGCGATTTCACGGGGCTAAATGTGACGATTCCCTACAAAAAGTCCGTCTTTCCGTATATGGACGAGGTCAGCGATACGGCAGCTGCCATAGGGAGTATCAACACGATCGTGAGACGGCCTGACGGTACGCTTTACGGCGACAATACCGACGTGTACGGCTTTAAGAGCATGCTCATCCGGTCGGGAATTCCGGTTTCGGGGCGCAAAGTTTTAGTGCTCGGAAGCGGCGGAGCTTCGGTTTCGGTGTTATATGTGCTTAAGGAGCTCGGTGCGAATCCGGTAGTCATAAGCAGAAGCGGCCCCGACAACTACGAAAACCTTGAAAAGCATGCCGACGCGGAGGTTGTTGTCAATACGACGCCGCTCGGGATGTATCCGAAGAACGGAGAAGCGGCGCTTGGGCTTTCACATTTGCCGGCGTGTAAGGGAGTACTTGATCTGATTTACAATCCTGCCCGGACGGCGCTTCTTCTTGAAGCAGAAAAGCGCGGGATCCCTTACGAAAACGGGCTTTATATGCTTGTCGCGCAGGCAAAACGGAGCGCGGAGCTGTTTACGGGTGAGGCCATTGACGATTCGGAGATCGAGCGGATATACCGGGAGCTCTCGGCAGAACTTTCTAACATCATCCTGATCGGAATGCCGGGCTCGGGGAAGACAACGGTTGCGAAACGAATCGGTTCGCTTACCGGGCGTATGGTGTACGATGCGGATGAGGAGTTTACGAAAACCTACGGGCGGACGCCCGAGCAGGTGATTACCGAAGACGGCGAGGATGCGTTCCGCGGTATGGAAACCAAAGTCCTTCGGGAGCTCGGAAAGAAGTCGGGAGCGGTTATCGCAACCGGCGGCGGAGCGGTCACCAGGGAGGAGAATTATCCTATCTTACACCAAAACGGCGTGATTATCTGGATTACGAGAGACCTTTCGGAGCTTGACACGGCGCATCGGCCGCTTTCCGCGGGTTCGCTTACGAAGCTATACGAAAAGCGGGAGCCGTTATACCGCGCCTGGGCCGACCTGACCGCAGAAAGCAGCGAAAGAGCGGCGGCGGAGATTCTTACACGGCTCGGCGATATTCGCTGAGAATTACTGAAATAATCGGAGAATCACAATGAAAATTCTTGTCATAAACGGCCCGAACCTCAACATGCTCGGGATTCGGGAGCCGGAGATTTACGGAAAGCAAACCTATAAAGACCTTGTCGAATACATAAAAACGTCCGCAGCCGAACTCGGTGCGGACGTAACGTGCTATCAGAGTAACCATGAGGGCGACCTTGTCGATCAGATTCAGGCGGCATACGGTGTGTACGACGGGATTGTGATCAACCCGGCAGCCTATACGCATACAAGCGTTGCGATTCTCGACGCGCTGAAGGCGGTTTCGCTTCCTGCGGTCGAGGTGCATATCTCAAAGGTGTCCGAGCGCGAAGCGTTTAGACAGGTGTCCTACGCCGGCATGGCCTGCAAAAAGACCTATGCCGGGTTCGGATTTGCGGGCTATAAGATGGCGATCGAATTCCTTCTTGATTTTGAAAGAGCCGAGTGATAAGATAACTATAACGATATGTGAGGCAAAGACGTTTCACCCGTAAGGGCGAAGCGTCTTTTTTTATTCGGAAAGGAGCACGGGATGGCGGCATTTGACAAGGTAAAAAGCGGAATTTCGGAGATGGACGAAGCGCTTGATTACATACGGCTCGGGGACAATGTTGTGTGGAGGGTGTCGGATCTGTCCGAGTTCCGGCTCTTTATGGAGCCATACATCCGCCAGGCGAAGGAAGATAAGCGAAACATCATCTATTTCCGGTTCGCAAGCCACGAACCGCTTGTGGAGGCGTGCCCGGAGGTGAAGACCATCGAGGTACCGCTCAATCACCGGTTTGAGAACTTCACGATGGACATTCATAACCTGATCGAGAAGGAAGGAAAGGACGCCTTCTACGTCTTCGACTGCCTGTCGGAACTGCAGACGGCGTGGGCAACCGACCTGATGATGGGCAACTTCTTCCGGGTAACCTGCCCGTTCCTGTTTATTCTCGACACCGTCGCATTTTTCCCGATTATAAGGGGCAAGCATTCCGTGCAGGCCATCAACAAGATTTTAAATACGACGCAGCTTTTCTTCGATGTGTATTCGGACGCGAAGGCCGTGTATGTGCGGCCCGAGAAGGTGTGGAACCGTAACTCCGACACGATGTTTCTTCCGCACACCTACGACCCGGCAACCGGGGCGTTTAGACCAATCCTCGACGGCGTCATTTCGAGCCGGTTTTACCAGACCTTAGGTCGCGCGCAGCGTTCCGCCGAGGAGCAGTATTCTGACTCCTGGGACCGGTTCTTCAACCGCGCAAAGCTGCAGCACGAGGCAGGGATTGACGTAACGGAAGCCTGCTCGAGGATGTGCAATATCATGATGACCCGGGACGAGAAGATGCGTGAGATGGTGAAGCGGAACTTCACGCCCGAGGACTATTTTGCGGTCCGCGACCATATGATCGGCACCGGCATGATCGGCGGCAAAGCCTGCGGCATGCTGCTCGCAAGAGCCATCATCCGTAACCGCGAGAGCGATATCAGCGAGGTACTCGAGCCCCACGACTCCTTCTACGTCGGGTCGGACCTTTATTATACCTACATTGTCGACAATAACCTTTGGGACATGCGTGTACGGCAGCGCACGGACGAAGGGTACTTCACGCTTGCTGCGGAATTCGCGGAGAAACTGAAGAGCGGAAGTTTTTCGGACGCTATGAAGGAGCAGTTCACCCGAATCATCGAATATTACGGGCAGGATCCGTATATCATCCGCTCGAGCAGTATTCTTGAGGACGGGTTCGGCAACGCATTTGCCGGCAAATACGAATCCGTCTTCTGCATCAACCGCGGAACCCTCGAGGAGCGTCTTGCCGAGTTCGATAAAGCCGTGAAGACGGTCTACGCGAGCACCATGAGCCTGTCCGCCCTTGATTACAGAAAGCGCCGCGGGCTTGACAAACGAGACGAGCAGATGGCGCTTCTCATACAGCGCGTGTCCGGCTCGTATTACGGACGGAATTACATGCCGTGCGCGGCGGGCGTCGGCTATTCCTACAGCCCGTACCGGATCATGAAGGAGAGCGACCCGACAGCTGGCATGCTTAGGCTTGTAATGGGACTCGGGACATCGGCCGTAGACCGGACCGAAGGGTCGTATCCCCGCATCGTGAACCTCGATATGCCCGAGCGTACGCTTTATTCCTCCTCAGCGGACAAGCATAAATTCTCGCAGGGAAAGGCCGAAGTCATCGACATGAGCGACCACGAACTGAAGAAACTTCCTTATGAGGCGATGGAGAAGGACATTCCGAAGTATCTCGAGAAGATTTTACTGGAGCACGATTTCGACGCGGAGTACCGTCTCCGCGAGATGGGACGTGAGCGGGAGGTGAAGTTCATCTCGTGCCGCGGACTCGTGAAGAATGAGTTACTGATGGATCAGATGAAACGGATGCTCCGCTGTATCGAGGACGAGTATGAGTACCCGGTGGACACGGAATTCACAATCAATCTGTCCGAAAACGGCGAGTATTCGATTGATCTTTTACAGTGCCGGCCGCTGCAGGTGCAGAAGGGCAAGACCGGAACGGCGGTTCCTTCCGATATCCCCGCGGAGAGGATATTCCTCGAAAGCCGCGGCGCGTCCATGGGCATTTCGAAGGCGGCATCGTTAGATCTGATCGTGCTCGTGGACCCGGTGCAGTACTACAACATGCCTTATAAGGATAAGATCGCTGTGGCACGGCTGATTGGAAAGATCAACTGGCACTACCGGGATTCCGAGAAGAATATGATGCTGATCGTCCCGGGACGGGTCGGAACGACATCGCCGGAACTGGGCGTTCCCACGGCATTTGCCGATATCAGCGCCTTTAAGATCGTATGCGAGGTGGAGGAGTCGACGGCCGGCTACAACCCGGAGCTTTCCTACGGAAGCCACATCTTCCAGGACCTTGTAGAGGCTGAGATCCTATATACGGCCGTGTTCCGCAGTGAGAAAACGCTTGCCTACCGGCCGGAGAAGCTCGCGACGTTCCCGGATATCGTTTCGCAGTTCGAGCCGGCCCCGGAAGTTGCGGGAATCGTGCATGTTTACGATGTCTCGGGCGGCAAATGTGAAGTCTATAACGATGTGTCCGAGGAGCATCTTTTGATTACCTGCTGAGAGACGAAAGAGGTGAAGATCTCCCGAGGGGACAGGAACTTACGGAATGAGCAGACCGGTGTGCAAAAGGACGCTTACGGAAAGAGAGGAACGATATGAAAAACCAGATGATTAAGGTCGCGGCCGCGGGGATTTCCCTTCGGGCCGGCGACATTCAATATAACACGGAGCAGGTGCTTACGGTGCTTCGGAGCGAAACGGACAGCGGGCTGATTGTGTTCCCGGAGTTGACGCTTTGCGGCTATACCTGCGCGGACCTGTTTCAAAGCGAACTCCTGTTAGATAAGGCGAAGGAAGCGCTTCTTACGATTGCCTCGGAGACCCGCGGCAGGGCCGTGACGGCCGTGATCGGGGTTCCGGTCCGCTTTCGGAACAGCCTTTATAACTGCGCGGCGGTCATCTCGGACGGAGCGGTGCGCGCGGTGATTCCGAAGTCGTTTCTTCCGAACTATTCCGAGTTCTATGAATGCCGGTGGTTTGCTTCCGGAAAGGACCTTCGCGGGTGCTTTGTCCGAATCGGCGGGGAGGAGGTGCCGTTCGGTACGGATGTCCTCTGCGAAGATGCGATTTCAGGTGCGGTTTTAGGGGTCGAACTCTGCGAAGATCTGTGGGTTCCCGACAAACCGAGCACCCATGCTGCGCTTGCCGGAGCCAACCTGATCGCGAACCTGTCGGCTTCCGACGAGATTATCGGAAAGCAGGAGTACCGCTCGCAGCTCGTCCGGCAGCAAAGCGGTGCTTTGTACTGCGGCTATGTATATGTGTCCGCGGGAACCGACGAGAGCAGCACGGACCTTGTGTTCTCGGGGCATACGATGATCGCGCAGAGCGGCTCGATGCTTAAGGAAAGCATCTTCCCCACAGGGACGAAGGTCGAAACGGCGATTATTGACATCGGATGCATCCTTCACGACCGGACGAGACAGAACACTTTCGGTACGGCCGGAAGTGAGAACTACCGAAGAGTATCGGTTTCGATTCCGGCAATCGGCGGGGCGGAGGTTACGGCGGCGGAGCTTTCTGAAACTCTTCGCGCCCAGACGTACCCGATTGCCCGTAATCCGTTCGTACCTGCGGACGATGCCCTTCGCGACGCCCGTTGCCGCCGGATCTTACAGATTCAGAGTAACGGCCTTGCCACGAGAGTCCGCGCCACCGGAATCAAAAACCTGGTAATCGGCATATCCGGCGGACTTGACTCGACGCTCGCCCTTTTGGTCTGCGCGGAAGCGAAGAAGCTGGTTCCCGACATCCGCATAATCGCTTATACAATGCCGAATCAGGGCAACACCTCGGGACTCACCTTCGAGAACGCGACGAAACTGATGGACCTTCTTGCCGACGAATCCCACACGGTTCCGATTAAGGAAGGGGTGGAGCAGCACCTTCGCGCCCTCGGCCACGGGGAAGCCTATCAGGGCGAGGGCGACGTCACCTACGAAAACGCCCAGGCGCGCATGCGGACCTACATTCTGATGGACGCGGCCAATATGCGTAACGGCCTTGTAGTCGGCACCGGTGACCTTTCGGAACTCGCTCTCGGCTGGTGCACCTATAACGGCGATCATATGTCGATGTACGCGGTCAATGCTTCGGTTCCGAAGACGCTTGTCCGCTTTATATGTCGCTGCTATGCGGAATACTGCGGCAACACCGAACTTCGCGATACCCTTCTTTCGATCTGCGATACGCCAATCACGCCGGAGCTTACGCCGAGCGCGGACGGCGCATTTGCCCAGAAAACAGAGGAAAAGGTCGGCAAATACGACCTCAATGATTTCTTTTTGTACTATACGCTCCGTTACGGGTTCGCGCCGGAGAAAAGTGTCGGATTTGCCCTCGCTGCCTATCCCGAGCTGACCGGCGAGGCGGTAAGGAACGCTTCGCGGAATTTCTTCCGCCGCTTCTTCACGCAGCAGTTCAAACGGAGCTGCATGCCGGACGGCCCGAAGGTCGGTTCGGTATCCCTGTCCCCGCGCGGTGACTGGCGTATGCCGAGTGACGCTTCGGCGGCCATGTGGGTAGAATAAACCGGCCTTGTTACCGGCCGGTTTACGGACCGATGAAAAAGGTCGGTTTACATTGACAAAAACGGCTTTTTATGGTAGAAAATAGTGGTACAGTTGTGGGGGCCATTTCGGCATCCAAATGAAACATATATGGGAGCCGTTTTGAAGAATTCTACCAGAAAAAAAGCAGGGTATATCTTTCATGTATCCGTGATTCTCGTTATTACCGCGCTGATCCTTTATTTTATGTTCCGCGGCGATGACGCGAAACGGATTATTTGTCATCTTAAAAAAGCAAAGAAACCGTGGATTGTGCTCGGTGCGGCGTTGATGCTTGTGTTCATCTTCATCGAGTCGGTACAACTGAAAGTCATGTTCGACGGTATGAAGCAGAAGATAAGCTGGTGGCGCTGTTTCCTGCTTAGTAACGTCGAGTATTTTTTTGCCCAGATTACCCCGGGAGCTGCCGGCGGACAGCCGATCCAGATGATTTACATGACCCGCTTCGGCGTGGACGTTCTGGTCGGAGCGCTTGCCTGCATGATGATCGCGGTCTGGTATAAGGCGGCGTTTCTTACGATTTTCATTATCGCGCTTGTATTCCGCCCGAATCTTGTGCTGTCGTCCATCCGCAGAGTACCGATTCTGTTCTCCATCGGTGTTCTGTTCCAGCTGATCTCGGTTTTCTTCCTGTGGATCGGAATCTTCCGGCCGAAGGCAGCGACGGCGCTGGTCGGAAAGATCATAGGCCTCGGGGCCAAGCTTCATATCGTAAAGAATCCGGAGGCTGCCAACCGGAAGGCGCAGGCGTCCATTTCGATGTATCATTACGGTTCGGGTTATCTCCGCGATAACAAGATGGTCGTATTCCGGATGTTCCTTTATACGGTTGTGCAGAGACTTGCTTATTTCTCCGTCACATTTTGCGTCGCAAAAGCGCTCGGCGTAAGGCATGTGGACTGGCTGAGCGTTGTCGCGGTACAGGCGATCCTGTCACTTTCCGTTGACATGCTGCCGATTCCCGGAGCGGCCGGCGCCAACGAGCTCGTGTTCGTAAACCTCCAAAGAAGGCTGTTCACGCCCGCCCTGATGGGCGCGGGGCTTCTTCTGAACCGCGGTATTACTTATTATTTCCTGATGATTTCCTGCGGAATCTTCACGATCCTCGCGAATTTCTCCTTCACGCGTGAGCGGAAGGCAGAGGAATTCCCGGAGAAGCCTCCGAAGGAAAATCTGATCGTTGCGGAGGAAAAGGTCGAAGCGGAGTTTGAGCGGGCAATCGCGAAAACCGAGGAGCTGCTGCAGTCGGATCCCGCAAACCGCGCGAATCACTGGAAGAAGGATCCCGAAGACCGCGCGAATCTGTAGCCGGATCCCGCGAATCTGCAGCAAATGCCACACCCCCTGCCGGGTGCAAAAAGAGTCCGGACCAAAAAGGAGAACGCCATGGACGCTTTTAACTTTAAACGTTTTGATATGACGAAGCCGCCGGTACGCACGAAGTGGTACCTGCGGCCTCTTACGTATATTCTGAGCGCGCCCGACGTTCGGAAGCATAAGACGCAGATCACAAAGACGCGGATGGAGGGCATCAAGCCGCCGTACATTCTGCTTTGTAACCACAATTCGTTCCTTGATTTCAAGGTTGCGACGAAGGCAATCTTCCCGAGCCGCGCGAACTATGTGGTCGCGATTGACGGATTCATCGGGAGGGAGAAGCTCCTTCGAAACGTCGGCTGCATCTGCAAACGCAAATTTACAAATGACATCGTTCTCGTAAAGCAACTGCACCACACGCTGAAGAACGGAGATATCGCGGTCATCTATCCGGAGGCCCGGTATTCGCTTTGCGGAACGACGGCAGTGCTTCCGGAGTCACTTGGGAAGCTTTGCAAGGTGATGAAGGTGCCGGTGGTGACGTTAATATGTCATGGAAACCATGTGACTTCGCCTTTCTGGAATCTTGCGGAGCGGGGCATCAAGCCCACGGAAGCGGAGATGACCTGTCTGTATACGCCCGAGGAGCTTAAGGATGCAACGGTCGACGAGATTAACCGAAAGCTTGTCGAGACGTTTCAATATGACGATTACGCCTGGCAGAAGGAACGCGGGCTTAAGACGACTTACGAAAAGCGCGCCGAGGGGCTACAGAAGGTTTTATACCAGTGCCCCGCCTGCCGCACCGAGTACCGCATGAACGCAGAAGGTACAAGGCTTTTCTGCGAGGCCTGCGGGAAGGGCTGGCAGTTAAGCGAGCTGAACGAGCTTTCCGCCGAGAACGGAAAGACGGAGTTTTCGCACATCCCCGACTGGTATGAGTGGGAGCGCGCCAATGTGCGCGAGGAAATCGAACGGGGTACATACTCAACCGGCCCGCTTTCGGTCCACGTCGATTCTCTCCCGAACGCGAAGAAGTACGTGCGCCTCGGGGAAGGAACCATGATTCACGATATGGACGGCTTCCGCGTATTCGGAACCGATGAGCAGGACCGGCCGTTTTCGATGACGATTGCCGCGCCGACGCAGTATTCCGTGCACATCGAGTACGAGTATCTCGGAAAGTACGGGGACTGCGTGGATTTAAACACGCTGCAGGACACGTGGTACGTCTATCCCCACGGGAAGGATTTTGCGGTTACGAAGATGGCGCTTGCCACGGAAGAACTGTATAAAAAATACAGACGCGACGAAGGCAATCCCTGTAAGCCGGGACTGGCATGAGAAGGCCGAAAGAAAGCTTCAGACACATAAAAAGACGATCTGCCGTAACAGCAGACCGTCTTTTCTTTTTCAAAACGAATCGCCGGTATTAATCAAACGGTTCAAACGTCACGACCGTTGCGGGATTTCCGTCCGGTGTTACGACATAGGCATCATAGTAAGTGTTGCCGTCGCCGCCGGTGTAGGATTCCGTCGTCCGGACGCCGCCGCCGAGAAGCGTATGGCCGTCAAGGAAGCAGATTGAATGTTCAAGCGACGTCGCCTCAATGTAGACGGCGCTTGTGCTTCCGTTGATTTCGATGTCCGCGCCGCGATCCACGAGGATGGCGCTCGGACTGCCCTCGGCTTCCAGAACCAGACCGTATGCCTGGGACAGGTCCTCGTTCACGGTAAGGAATCCGTCTCCGGTAAATGTGACGGAACCCGCGTAGCCGGCGCCCCAGATCAGAATGTATCCGATGTGATTCTCCCCGATGAGTTCAATCGTAAAGCTGTTGCCCATCAGGTTCGTGTTAATACATGTCGCGGTACAGTTATTGAGTGTCAGCGTGTTCGTGGTCCGGTCATATGTGGCCCCCGGAGCATCGCTCATAGACTGATTGTACGGAGGCTTGCCCCAGACCGCTCCCATTTCAAGATAGTGGTTCTGGGAGTCGCCATCGACGGTTATGAAGATATATTGTTCGGGATCCACGCCGTTCCATGCGTAATCGCCTGCGAAATCCGGAGCAAGGTTCGGAAGCTTCGGAAGCGAATCGTCGCCGAACTCGTAGTAGCCCTCGCCGTGGCTTCTCAGATAAGCATCGCAGTAGATGTCTTCCTGATAGACGGCATACAGGGTGCCGCTTAGAATCGTAAAGGAATCGGGGCTGTCAAGCGTGCCGGAGTATTCGAAATCTTCACTCTGCTCGTAACCCTTGAACGCGTTCTCGCGGCTTGTCTCCGGAAGGAATCTCGGGTTTCCGCCCCAGGTCTTCAGCCATGCGCGAACCTCTTCAAATGCTTCCTCTTCGGTATCACACGGCGACGACGCAAAATGATAATCCGGCTCGTTGTCGGCATGCATCACGTATCTCGTTACGACAGTCGCGCCGGGAACCGAATTCTCAGGGAAGTTAAGCAGCTCCGGCGTCGGCGTAGGTGTAGGCGTGCCGGGCTCTTCGGTCGGAGTCGGGGTCGGTGTATCGGCCGTTACGAGACTCGGCGGAGAAGATTTGCCGGTAGAGGCCCCGTTAAGCACATCGCTTCCGAGGGGATCGTAGCCTGCGGCCGCGAAGAAAAGCGCCACGGTGGCAACGGTTGCCGCAACGGGAGCGGCCATATTCCGGAACAGCTTTTTAAGTACGCTCTTACTGCGGCCCGTTTCCTTGGAACTTTCTTCCGCGGAAACCGGACGAAGCTCCGCAAACTCCTCGGGAACCGTAACATTTTCCGGCGTTAACTCAGGATATTCCGGCGCAGGCGCGGCAGTCTCCGGAGGAACCGAATGCTCCTTCGGCGGTCGATTGTATTCATCTGGTAAACGATAGTATTCCATATCTGCCTCCTTGCGGAAACGGATTTAAGCCTGCTTGTCGAGATGTACATCCATCTGCGGGTAAGGGCACTCAACACCGAGCTTTCTAAAGCCGAGCAGCAGGTCACGGTTCAGAAGACGCGCGCCGGAATAAATGTCCTTCTCATCGACATTTACAACGAAACGGAGAACGACGGCGCTGTCGGCAAGCTCCTGCACGCCGAGATAGCGGGGCGCTTCCTTCATCACGTCGGGATGTGCCGCAAGAATCTCATCCATCAGCTTCGGAAGCTGCGATTCGAGCTTCTCGAGGTCGGTCGGGTAAGGGATTGCGATATCGCTGACCGCGCGGGACATCTTATCGGAACGGTTCAGGATGTTCTGCATTGCGGAATTGTTGACAATCTTCACATTTCCGCCGGGATCGGTGATGCAGGTCGTCCGGATTCCGATGTTCGTAACGGTGCCGCGGAAACCGCCGACTTCGACGATGTCGCCGACGTTATACTGGTTTTCAAACAGCATGAAGGTTCCGGTTACGACGTCGGCAATCAGGCTCTCCGCGCTGAAGCCGATAACCAGGGCTAAGATTCCGACGCTTGCTACGATGGTCGAAACGTTGCAGCCGAGAATCGAAAGACCCCAGCAGAGGATTACGATTGCGGTGATATATTTCAGCATGCTCGAGACGATCGAAAGCACTGACTTGGCGCGGTGACTTTCCGGCTCGAACAGGCCGAGCAGAAATACAAGAAGCGTCTCAAGGAACAGAACGAAGCATACCATGCAGAGAAGATACAGAAGTCTTATCGCCTGGAAGCTTCCGAACGCTTCTTCCAAATTGTCAAAATCGATATAGTCGCCGATCAGACCGACGGCAAATGCCACGGCGAAGATGGCGAACAGCACGATCAGACGGATAAACACTTTTTTATTCTCTTTCATACAAAAAACCTCCTCTTGTAAGGATTTTGATAATTTCAGTATACGGCAACGAAACAGGCGCTTCAAGAGTTTCCGCGAACTCACGGGGTACCGAATCGCAGAAAACTTCAAAACGCAAAAAAATGTTGCTTTTTCGGCAACATTTTTCGCAATGCTTCGTAAAATGAAACGCTTTTCCTACCCGATATTCGCGGGAAGGGCGAAAACGGAGGTCTTAAGGGCGTCGAAATCGACAGGTACGTCGAGCCCCCGGATGACGCGGTCGAAATACGGGAGCATAACCCGGAAGTCTTCCTCCAAAACGGCGTGCCCCTCCTTATGGAAGTTGCAGGCAATCCGGTCGGAAAGTCCGAGGAAATCAAATACCCGCCTGGCCTCAAGGAAGCACTGCCACATGGACGGGGCATTTACCCAGTCCTCGCCGGTGCAGGAGCCGATCAAAAAGAAGCAGCGGTCCGGGGCTGCGGAAAGCGCCGCAAGCTCATACTGCTCGACGGGGAGATCCTCAGGAGTTTTATAAGCGAGAAATGCGTCGTTGAACCAGCCCCGCTCGCTTTCGGACTGCAGGCAGTCGAGGGGCTCGTTCTTCCCGTAGGTGTAAGCGTCGGAAGCACCGACAGCCGAGAAATCATACGTCTTTCCTTCGGACTGATACCGGTACAGAGCCAGCCCGCCTGCGCCGCTGCAGGACGGAGCCACCATACGGAACCGGGGATCAAAGGCGCCGGCAACCGCGGTGGCCTTTCCGTAACGGGAGACGCCTGTCACGATTGAAAGCGACGGATTCAGGCCGAGAGCCTCTCCGAGACCGTTCATCACCGCATCGAGAATCTTCGAAAGCCCCCATGCCCACGCCATCAAAACGCCGGTCTGGGACGCGGGCTCCTCCGTATACGGATAGATTTCATAAAACGCGCCGAGATGCTTCATGTCATCGGAAGCGACCAGTGTTGCATTGTTCGCAAAAACCGCATACCCGCGGTCAAGCGCTTCCTTCATCGACGGAAGGCCGTGCATGCTGAGGATAAACGGGTATCCGCCCTCGGGCATCGGCACCTTTTCGGGATCCGGCAGGAACACGGGAAGCGACCACGAAGCGGTCCGGCCGTTTTTAGAGACGGTAAGTGTCAGATTTTTCGCACCCTCCGCGGGGATGGTTCCGAAGAAGGAAATCATAACGGCGCCTTCGTCGGAAAGCGACCAGGTAACCTGCTCCCCGCTTCTCCAAGTGCCGTACATGGTGCGTTCGTAAAGGTTTCGAAGCTCCGCCGCGCGGGCTTCCCATTCCGCCGGGGATGTAAGCGCCCGCCCGTCTTCAAAGGTAAGCGTATCCGGCCAGTTCTCTCTCTGATTCATGTCTCCTCCGATCCGCGGCATACTGCTGCCGCAACTGTCTTTTTGTTCAGTATATCGAAAACGGAAGCGGTGCGCAATCGGAAATGACAAAAAACCTTACATTTTTCGAACGGGAAAATTCGTGCCCTCAGGATTCTTGTTCCGGAGAAAATTTCATGCTATAATTTAAAAGGCGTAAGATGTTTCTCCGCTCAACATGACGAGGCGGGAAGCAGTCAAAGCGAAGACCCGGGGGAGATTGTTACTTAACCGAACTGGAAAAGGAGGGGGCAGCCGGGCTGCCGGGATGGGTATGGATTATTCGAAGATTAAAGAAGAATTTGCGAAATACGGAGAGCAGTTTCCGGATGAACTGGTCGGCGAAGGGCTGACGGAGGAGCAGAAGTTAGAGATCAATCCCTGCGGTACCTTCTGCGGCAAATGTGACGACTACGGCGTTACCTGCGACGGTTGCAGAAACCGCGGCGGGGTTCCGCTCTGGTATCAGATGTTCGGTAACACCACGCCGTGCCCGTACTACGAGTGCTGCGGAAACAAGGGCATCCATGACTGTTCGCAGTGCAAGGAGCTGCCTTGCCGGCAGTATTTCTCGTATCCGGATCCGGATATGTCCATCGAGTATAAGCAGTGGTGGTTCAAGCTTCGCATGAACAATCTGAAGAAGAATAATCCGGATTGTAAGGTGGAGGTTCTGGACTCCTATGAGGAGAATGTAATCCGCTATCTCGGAGAAGAGAAGAAATAGAAAAGCGAATATGCACCATAAAGTGGGCCGGGAATATGCTCCCGACCCACTTTTTTCTTGCATCCGTAAGGGTTTTATGATAGCATTTTACCAAAGCGGTGTAAGAAAGAGCGCGCTTTTTCATTCTGTATGGGGAGGTAGTTGTTGTGAGTGCGTTTACGATTTTCAAAAAGACCATGAAATTTGTGTGGATTAAACTCGGTCTTTTTCTGCTTGTCGACCTGCTTTTCGTTGTGGGCGGCGTCATCTGGCTTCTGATCTGCGCCAACACCGAGAATGTCGGGATGTGGCTTATAAGCGGCGGCGTGATTCTTCTGATCGACTGCAGCGTTGCCCGGTTTATCAAGCGTTATCTCGGCTATATGGTTAAGGCGGCTCATGTTTCGGTTGTCGCGACGGCCGTTACGACCGGACAGATTCCTGAGAATATGGTTGCCTACGGAACGAATATGGTTAAGAGCCGTTTTCTTACGGCCAATGTTTTCTTTGTTCTCGACCGGCTGGTCAGCGGCGCGGTGCGTCAGATCCAGCGCGTCATCGGTATTCTCGGCGGGCTTCTCAGTTTCATCCCCGCGATGAAGACCCTTTCCAATATTGCGCAGAAATTTATCGAGATCGCCCTCGGCTACATTGACGAGTGCTGCCTCGGCTATGTCTTCCTTCATCCGGAGGAGGGCTCGTTCAAGGCTGCGGCCGACGGCGTTGCGATCTACGGCCATAACATCAAGCATCTTTTAAAGGATGCGGCCAAGACACTTGTGATCGTGCTTTTTGTTACCATCCTTGCGGCGATCATTCCGGCAGTCATCTTCATTGCGATTGCCCAGTCGGTATCTTCGATGAACGGCCCGGTTGTTATCTTCTGCATCGCCATTGCGTTCCTGATCGGCGTGGCCGTTAAGGACGCCTTCCTTGACAGCTTCATGATGATCAACATGATGTACTCCTACCTGGCGGTTGCTCCGCAGACGGAGTTCACATCCGAGCTTTACGAAAGACTTTGCAAGATCTCTTCCAAGTACCGCACGCTTTTCGGCAAAGCGCAGCAGGAGGTGCAGCCGTCTTACACCGACATGCCGAACGACACACAGTATTAAATTAATCGAGGGAGAACCTTCAATGAAGAAACCGTTCCCGATCGGGGCAATTATTTTCGGACTTCTGCTTTGCGCATGGACGACCTACGTCATGCTTGACGTATTCGTCATCGTGCGTCCCATGCAGACAAATGCCACCGAAATGAATCTATCCATGTTCGCGTCATTAACGCCTTCACCGACGCCGATTCCGACGGCAACGCCGGTACCGGTGCATGATCCGGACGCAACGCCGACGCCGGAGGTAACGAGTACGCCGACGCTGACACCGACGCCGTCACATTTTTCGGAGGAAGTCATCGCGACCGAGAATTTCTACTCGAACGACCATCTGGCCATCGAGATTTCGGAATACCGCGAACACAACACGCAGATTCACGTGGCGGAGGTCTGGGTGACCTCGGCACAGTACATTTATACCGCATTTGCCAAGGATACGTTCGGACGGAACGTCTATGAGACCCCTTCCGAGATGTGCAAGGCGAAGGACGCGGTCTTCGCGGTCAACGGCGACAACTACGGCTCCCGCGAGGGCGGCTATGTTATCCGAAACGGCATTCTGTACCGCGCGAACAAGTACGAGCAGACGTCCCGCGACGTGCTCTGCATTATGGCGGACGGCGACTTCGTATTCACCAGTTATTATATGGCGAAGGCGGAGAACCTCTTAAACATCGGAACCTGGCAGGCATTTACCTTCGGACCGGTGCTTGTGGACAACGGCGAGATTAAGGTTGACGTGAATTCGGAGGTTGACCTTTGCTTCGTCACCAATCCGCGTACCGCAATCGGCATGATTGAGCCGCTGCATTACGTATTCGTTGTGGCGGACGGCCGGACCGAGAAGAGTTACGGACTGTCGCTTTATCAGGTGGCGGACTTTATGAAGCGCTACGGCTGCAAGAAGGTTTACAACCTTGACGGCGGCGGGTCCTCGACGATGGTCTTCCAGGGGAGAGTCATCAATTTCCCGACCTCCTACGGCTCTTATTACGAGAGGGAGGTGACGGACATTGTATACCTGCGCTAAAGCATTCCGGCTGCAGTGGAAGATATTCCTCGGCACCACAATCTTCGTCGGGATCTTCTCGGCGGTATATGAGCATTTCGCCCACGGAATCCGTTCGAAGCCGATGATCTTCGCGTTCCTTTATCCGCTTGTACTCGGGCTCATTCCGGTGCTCGCGATTGCTTATATTTCGGTGATGAAGAAGATTGCCTACAAAGGCGGAATCCGCCTCGGCGTGAACATGTATTACGCCGGCATCGCAACGCTCACCTTCGGCTCGATTGCGCGGGGCGTTGTGGAAATCTACGGAACGACCAATCATCTGATGAAGTACTACACAATCGTCGGCTGCCCGCTTCTCGGCGTCGGTTTCCTGCTGATCATCATCTTCCTCGTTAAGGCGGTAAATGATACGGCAAGGGCCGAAGAAACCGAAGACGGGGACGAGTCGGACATTGCGGAAATTACCGAATGATGCGTTGCGTCTTGAGGAGATAACCGGATAAGGTGTCATATTTTTCGGTAATATCCGAACTATATATTATGTGTCGCATTTTCGAAATGCGAAAAGGAGGGTTTATGCAGGAAGTATATGATTTTTTGAAGGCATGCGGGACCTATTATCTCGCGACGGTTGACGGGGATCAGCCAAGAGTACGGCCGTTCGGAACGGTGGATGTTTTCGAAGGAAAGCTGTACATTCAGACCGGAAAGGTGAAGGATGTTTCGAAACAGCTTCACGCCAATCCGAAGGCGGAAATCTGCGGGTTCATGAACGGACAGTGGATTCGCGTAGCCGGAAAACTCATTGCGGACGACCGCAGGGAAGCGAAGGCGCACATGCTTGACGCTTATCCGCAGCTTCGCGGCATGTACAACGAGGATGACGGCAATACCGAAGTGTTCTATTTCGAGGATGCAACGGCGACGTTTGCATCGTTCGGCGGAGCACCGAAGGTTGTGAAGTTCTAGATGATTCCGGGGGCTGTCGCACAAATGCGACGGCCCCTTTTTATGTTGTTGTGAGACAGCCCTGTTGGGTGGCGACTCCTACCGTTTTGTCGTTATTTGAAAAAGAGTATGATTCCGGTGCAGTCTTTTTCCTATGGAATTTGCCGGATGAAAAGTTTCGTGGGAAAGGCAGAAAAAACATATTCCCACGAAATAACGCAGATTACTTGTTTCGTTGGAAATTCCGCCGTTTTGGTTCCCACGAATAATCCGATATCGCACAAACAGTTGGATTCAAGCTAATAAAACGGATGGAAAATGAGCACAAGCAAAGAAGTTTTCAAGGCAGTATGCTTTGTTCACAGTAGCGCTTTCCGCTGTTGTCTTCCTTAGCTGCTTAAGAACAATCAGTAAACGTCCCGGACATCGCTTTCTATAATATTGAACCTGGAAAACTCCGGAATTGCTTTCTGAACAGCTTCGGAAAGAAGGGAAGCGTCGTTCGTAATTTCGGAGGCAAGAACAAGGCTATGCGGGAACAAAGGTTTCGGAAGTTTTAGTGCCCGCAAATCGTCATATCTCGTACACAGGGGAATCTCGTTCACACGGCTGAGGTAGTCAACCATGGCAAGAAGATAAAGCGCTTCCGGGTACCATTTCTTATCTGCCAGCTCCCGCACGGTATCTTTACTGAGAACATCTTGCAGAAACGGAATGTCCGTCTTTTCTTTTACCATGTGACAAATTCTGCTTCGGAAGAGATCAAAGGCCGGACGAGTTTCTTCCATCACCGGGGCGAGCAATTCCTCCATGGATACGCCCAAAGCTTTTGCAAGCCGGTATACCGTCTCCGCACTGCTTTTCTCAATCCGAGTTCTGTTCCTACATAAATCGTTCACGGTGGTATACGGAAGAGAGCTTTCTTTTGCAAGCCGGTATACGGTAAGATTCTTATCTTTTAACAGTTGATTGATCATGGTAATTGCTCCTTTGCTGTGGCGATCCACTGTTTAGTCTTGTTATAACGGTATGCCGTTATAATGTCAACCGTTTATCTGATTATTCAACAGGCAGTTCCATCGAAAATGTGTGGCGTTCAACACAGAATTATCGTATACTGATGGTTAAGACAGTTTTCGCGACAAAGGAGACGACCGTATGATCAACCCGATTACAAGAACCGACTACCCCGATCCCGACGTGATAAGGGTCGGAAACGTTTTTTATATGGTCAGCACGACCATGTATTTCTTCCCGGGCGGCGAGATTCTCCGTTCCTACGACCTCGTGCACTGGGAGATTGCGGCGCACATATTCGATTCGATTGAAGGAACGGACGCCGAGCATCTTCGGAACGGGGAAAATGCTTACGGCAAAGGCATGTGGGCAGCCTCCCTCCGCTATCACGACGGCAAATACTACGTTCTTTTCGTGAGCCACGGCCAGCAGGATACGCACCTCTATACGGCGGACGCGATCGAAGGACCGTGGGAGCATAAACGGATTAAGGGGTACTTCCACGACGCGTCGCTTCTGTTCGACGATGACGGCCGGGTGTTCCTGACTTCCGGCAATATGCAGATTCATCTGACGGAGCTTTCCGCGGACCTTACCGGCCCGAAGCCCGGCGGAATCGATACGGTTATCATTAAGGACAATCCCGAGGAGGTCTTCCTCGGCTACGAGGGCTCGCACTTTTATAAGATCGACGGGTGCTATTATATTACACTGATTCACTGGCCGAAGAGCACATCGAGACGGACCGAGGCGGTCTTCGTTTCGGACCGCGTCGAGGGGCCGTATGTCGGAAAGGACGTCTGCTGGGACGATATGGGCTATCACGGGCAGGGCATCGCCCAGGGCGGCATCGTCGATACGCCGGACGGCCGTTGGTATTCAATCATGTTCCGCGATTCCGGTGCTGTCGGAAGAGTTCCGGCGCTTGTTCCGGTGCGGTTCGTTAGCGGCGAGGCGGATTCGTACCGTGACGGACTTACCGGAGAGACCGGGGCAAGCATTCCGGACGGTGCGTTGTTCCCCGAATTCGGCGAGAACGGCAAGATTCCCGAGACGTTTGAGACGCCGGATCTGAACCCGGGATACGTATATGAGCTTCTGTTTACGTCGGATGACTTCACATCTGCCGAAGGGGCGCAGCAGCAATCCGCTCGCGAAACGCCACCGGCGTTCAAATCGCAATGGCAGTGGAACCACATTCCGGACAGCGCAAACTGGCGGATTGATCCTGCGGGCGGGCTCGCGATCACGACCGGAACGGTTTCGAAGAATCCGACGGAAGCCCGCAACACACTGACGCAGCGCATGACCTACCCGAAATGCGCCGCGGAGGTCACGGTTGACGCGTCGGGACTTAAGGACGGGGACATCGCGGGACTCATTGCCCTGCAGGGCAAGTACGGGATGATCGGAATCGCAAAAGAGAACGGGCGCTTCAGCATCGTTAGACTGGTGAGGGAGAAGGCGACGCAGGGCTTCGGAATCGGAAGCAATGACCATGAGCCGGGCGTTATTACCGAACGGATTCCGCTCGCGGAACCGGTTGCAAGGCTCCGGATCGAGGCGGATTTCACCGATATGAAGGATGAAGTCACATTTTCCTGTGAAGAAGGCGGTATGTTCGTGCCGCTCGGCGGGGTGCACAGGCTTGAGTTTAGGCTGGATCATTTTACGGGAGCGCGCTTCGGGCTGTGTGTATTTGCAACGAAGGAGGCGGGCGGAACGGCGGTGTTCCGGGAGTTCCGATATTGTTGAATCAACTGTATATGACTCTTTGTAACCAAAAAGCATGCCGGAGAGCGAAAATCGAACTCCAGGCATGCTTTCATTAGACAAAGGACCAAAAGGACCAAAAGCCCCTCTACTCCGCCAGTCCCTCGGATATTCCGAGCAGCACGATGCCGATGATTACGGAAATCACGCAGGCATACTGGGACGCCTTGAGCTTTTCCTTGATGATCAGGCGGGACAGAATGACGGACACGATGCAGTACGATGCGACCATGGGCGCGGCCAGAAGCGGCTTCGATGCCATGGCGTATACGTAGAAGACCTGGCCGAATTCCTCGCAGCAGGCAGCGATGCCCTTGTTGCGCTCCGATTTGGCGAAAGGATTGTAGAAGGAACCGGTTTTGATGCGAAGATAGATGTAGCATATAAGTCCTGCCACGAAAAATGTTATGCCGTACAGGATGATTACATCAATCTCGCCGATGCCGAGACCGGCTTCCCCATCGAGGATGATGCCGTCCGCGGCGGTTCCGACAGTATCAAAAACGCAGTATAAAATCGGGAAGAGTAACGCAAGGGCGCCGAAACGGTACTTGCGTTCTTCCTTCGGAATGTCTTTTTCCTTATCGGTCAGTTTCTTCTCGACAACCGCAAGCGCGATGACGCCGAGAACGATAAGCGCAGAGCCGACAATATCAAGAACGCCGAATTCGTCCGTGAAGCTTGCAATCCTGCCGACGCACAGAAAATAAACAAACATGAATACCGCCGACAAAGCGCCGGAGGCGTTCTGCACGGGAGAAACAATGGAAAGCTCCAGATATCGGAGACCGGCGTAGCCGATTACCATGGAGATGATATAGCAAAGGGAAGCGGGCGAATACTTAAGGGACATCTTCGCGAACGAAACGAGCGAGAAATCCTCCTTCAGTGTTTCCGAAAGCGGGAACAGCGCAAAAGCGCACACGCCCATGACAAGTCCGACCCAGACGGCAATCTTCAGATGCGAATACCGGTCGTCCTCGTCGGTTCCTTTTTTATAAAACAGATCGGCAAAGCCCCAGCCTAAGAGGCAGATTAAGGCAAAGAAAAACCATGACATTTGTCGTTTCCCCCTTAATAATGTATGCGCGCGCATGCGGGCGCACCGTGTGAATTATATAAAAGAACGGGTCGGAAGTCAATCGGAAATCTCGGCTTTAAGGTTGTGTTTCAGGGGAAAATGTGATATTTTTAATCAAACGTTAATCTTTCCCACATTGTCATTTCATCTTGCTTTGGTAGGATAAAGCCATCGAAAGCACGAAAGACGTGCGGAAAGAAAGGAAACGAGATCATGGATAGAGAAGAGAAAATCACAAAGCTTTGTGAAAAGGTAATGGTAACGAGAGAAGAGGCTGAAGCAGCGCTCGCAGCCAATAACGACGACATTCTGGATGCGGTTCTGTATCTGGAAGCACTCGGAAGAATCCGCAACCCCAAGGTTGCGCAGTACAGCGAAGAGTATTACGAGGAGCCGGTGAAGAAGAGCGCCCCGAAGAAGCAAACCCGCAAGAGTGAATCTTTCGGCGAAGTGCTCGGACGTTTCTGCCGCTGGTGCGTAAAGATGATAAAGGCCGGTTGCGTGAACTGCCTCGACATCGAGAAGGACGGCGAAGCAATTGTACGGATTCCGCTTATCATCCCGGTAATCCTTTTGATTCCCTTCTTCTGGCTGATGGCGATTCTGATGATCGTCGGACTGTTCTGCGGATTGCGCTATTCTTTGAGCGGTCCCGCATTTGACAAGGAAAACAAGATTAACAACGCTTCAAGCAAGGCTTCCGAACGTACGGAGAAGTTCAAAAGCGATTTCAATCGCGGCTTCTACAGCGACGATCAGGAGTAATTGAAAGAATAAAACGCTGAGCGGACCACGGGGCAGAGGGTACTGACGTGGTCCGCATACGCTTAGGAGGATTACATGGCAGTTCGGGTTTTAATTGTAGAAGATGAAGAGCAGATTGCCCGCTTTACGGAGCTGGAGCTTCGCCACGAGGGGTACGAGGTCGCCAAGGCAATGGACGGACGTACCGGGCTTTCGATGGCGGAAGAGGGCAATTACGACATCATCCTTTTGGACATCATGTTACCCGAACTGAACGGTCTCGAAGTGCTTCGCCGCCTCAGAAAGACATCGGATGTTCCGGTCATTCTTCTGACGGCGCGCGATGCGGTTATGGACAAGGTATCGGGGCTCGATTCGGGCGCGGACGATTATGTCACAAAGCCCTTCGCCATCGAGGAACTGCTGGCACGCATCCGGGTGGCGCTCAAGAAAAAAGCCGCCGCGAAGCCCGCAGAGGATGAGTCGGCGATTACGTACGGCAAGCTTAAGGTAAACGTTTCCGCCTACAGTGTAACCTATGACGGAACGCCGATTGAACTCTCCAAGCGGGAATTCGATCTTCTTACGATCCTTTTACAGAACCGGAACATTGTTCTGTCCCGCGACACGCTTCTCGGGAAGGTGTGCGGCTATGATTATTTCGGAGAGACAAATGTAATAGATGTTTATGTCCGCCACGTGCGCTCCAAGATTGACGAGCCCTACGGCATCAATCTGATTCAGACCGTGCGCGGCGTGGGATACGTGATTAAAGACGAGTGATGTCCGGCCGGTTTTTGTTTCCGGAAGGACAGGCACAGAGGGATGTACTATGAACCAGGCAGATCAGCAGGCGAAAGAAAGCAAGCGGAAGATGAAATCGACCGCGGGCAAGATTCACCGCCTCTTTCTGGGGAAGATTCTTCTGATATTCCTTTTCTTCGATATTGCACTCGGCGGGCTGTTCGTTACAGGGCTGGTGTATACGCAGGAAACGGAGCTCCTCGGGGAGTTCTCTCCGAAGACGATGGTGGATCTTCGCCATAACGATGAAGAACAACTTAGAGTCGTTTTCGACAACGGTACGGACCGCGTCACATGGATTCCGTCCGAGGAATTCCTGTACTGCGTCCGCTGGGGCAGCGCCGGAATTCTCGGAATTGAAGGATTCCTTTTACTGTGGGCGTTTCTGTTCTACCGCTTCCCGATAAGACGCAGACTGCGTCCGCTTCGTGAGATGGCCGAGTCGGCCCAGAGGCTCTCGACCTTTAACTGGGAGCAGGAGAAGATGGCCAACCTGACCTACGCCATCAGCCACCTGGATGCGGAGTCGGGCACGCCGCGTCTTGAGACGCACGACAGCGAGCTTGCCGGAATTGAAAATGCGATGAATGACCTTCTTGACCGCATGCGCGAGTCCTACCGCGAGCAGACGCGTTTCGTCAGCGACGCCTCGCATGAGCTTCGCACCCCGATCGCAGTTATCAAGGGTTACGCGGATATGCTTGACCGCTGGGGCAAGGAAGACCAGCAGGTTCTGGAGGAAGGAATCGCTGCAATTCGAAGCGAGTCCGACCGCATGAATACGCTTGTGGAGCAGTTACTGTTCCTTGCCCGCGGCGACGCAGGCCGCCAGCATCTTACCATGGAGAACATCAACCTGACTGCGCTCATGCAGGAGGTTTACGACGAGTCGGTTATGATCGACCAGAAGCACAGCTACGAGCTGCAGAAGGAGCCGGGCGATATCGTGTGCTACGGCGACTACGGCATGCTGAAGCAGGCGGTCCGCATCTTCGTGGATAACGCCGCGAAATACACGACCGAGGGCGATACGATCTCCCTTCGCGTCGGGGTCAACCGTTCCCGCCTCTGCCCCTACGTATCCGTGCAGGATAACGGAATCGGCATGAGCCGCGAGGACGTGCAGCACATCTTCGAGCGCTTCTACCGCTCCGATGTTGCAAGAAACAGTAAAACCGGAGGTACCGGTCTCGGCCTTTCCATCGCGAAATGGATCGTGGACCGCCACCGCGGTACAATTGAAGTGGTCTCCCGTCAGGAGATCGGAACCAGATTCACCGTATTCCTCCAGCCCGGTACGGCCGCGCAGGGGGAGGAGACGGTATAACAGAGACTTTGCAAGAATCTACGGACCGGAAGAGCTTTATGCCTTCCCTGGTCCGTACTTTTTTCTTGTGCGGAGAGGTGTCTGCAGGCGGAGGGTCCGTCTCCGGCCCCCCTACAGGCGGATTTGGCTTTCCGGTGGGCCGCGGTTGCCATATAGCAAGCAGAGGCTCCGCGCAATTCGGCGTGCCTACGGGCGGATTTGACTTTCCGGTGGGCCGCGGTTGCCAAATAGCAAGTAGATGCTCCGCGCAATTCGGCGTGCCTACGGGCAGATTCCCGTCTCTGGTGGGCCGATCTTGCTAAATAGCAAGTAGAGGCTCCGCACAATTCGGCCCCCCTACGGGCAGATTTCCGTCTCCGGTGGGCCGAGTTGCCCGAGAAGCCGGTTCCGGCCAAGATTTCAGTTTTCTTTTCATCCCGGTTGTGCTACAATAATCCGTTGAAAACAGTCCTTTGATGAGGTGAGGCTTTTCCAAAGAGCGGAAGACATTTCAAAGAACTAAAGACATTTCAAAGAACTGAAGAATCGTCTCAAAGATATTTCAACAGGGGGTAATGTTATGGCTTGGTACAATGCTCGGAGATTAGTGTTGATGACGAAAGTCGGACTCTGGCTGGGAGTCGCAGCATCCGTTATTATGGGGCTTTTGGTGGCTGATTCGAGCGGGCCGCTGGCGGTTGTGTGCATCATCGGCGGACTGATTCTTTCCTACTGGTGGTATGTTTCCATGCTGACCAGAATCCAAATCAAGCAAACGCTGGATGACTTCTCCGCAAACTTCGGCACAACTGCGGAGCAGCAGAAATAAACATCTGACCCACGAGGCACTTATGATTACACTTCTTGCAAAATTGTTTGTGAAAAAGGACCTCCCCGAGGACCGCAGGCGTTCCGCGTACGGAAAGCTGTGCGGAATCGCGGGGATTATTCTGAATGTTTTGCTTTTCGCCGGCAAATTCATCGCCGGCATCATCAGTTCCTCCATCGCCATCACGGCCGATGCGTTCAACAACCTTTCGGACGCCGGCTCTTCGGTGGTTTCCCTTGTTTCGTTCCGGCTTTCTGAACAGAAACCGGACGCAGAGCACCCGTACGGCCACGGCCGCATGGAATATCTTGCCGGACTGATTATCTCGGGCGTCATCCTGGTGATGGCCTACGAACTGATCAAAGAGTCCGTCGGCAAGGTCCTTCATCCCGCATCGACCACCTGGTCCATCGTCGTGATCATCATCCTGATTGCTTCGATTCTCGTCAAATGCTACATGTCCTTTTACAACAGCCGCATCGGAAAGAAGATAGATTCAGCCACGCTCCGGGCGACCGCAACCGACAGCTTAAGCGACTGCATCGCAACGAGCGCCGTGCTTCTTGCCACGATTCTCGAGCATTTCTTCAGCTGGAAACTTGACGGCTGGTTCGGCATCATCGTCGGCATATTCATCCTGATTGCGGGCATCCGCGCAGCCAAGGAAACGATTGACCCGCTTCTCGGCGCCCCGCCCGAACCGGAATTTGTCCGCTCGGTAGAGGAGCTAGTATGCGGTTTTGATGAAAACATCCTCGGCTGCCATGATTTGATCGTGCACGATTACGGCCCGGGCCGCCGTATGATTTCGCTCCATGCGGAAGTGCCTGCCGAAGGCGACGTGCTTGCCCTTCACGATATTATCGATAACCTCGAGCATACGATATCCCGCAAGCTTTCCTGCCTTGCGACAATCCACATGGATCCGGTCGTTACGACCGATCCCGACGTCGACCGCCTGAAGGGCGTTGTGAATGAAGTTGTCACCGGAATCGACAGCGAACTCTCGATGCACGACTTCCGGGTTGTGAAAGGTCCGACGCATACCAATCTGATCTTCGACATCGTCGTTCCGTTCCGATTATCCGGCGAAAACGAAGAAATCCTCCGTCGCATCCGAAAGGAAGTTTCGGAGCGCGTTCCCGAGAAGGTTTTCTGCGTGATTGAAGTCGATTACAAGATGAGCTCGAAAAACTAAGCTGAGATTACCGTGCCCGCGTACCGCCGAAAGGAGGCCCGCGGGTGTTTTTTTGTATAAAACAGTTCCCAAAGAACAGGCATCCGATTTTCAAAGCGGCTCCAAAAAGGAAGGTTCGCGGGTGGTATTTTGCGCAAAACCGAAAATTTTGTGACAAAAACCGCTTGTTTTACCGAAAAATTTGTGATATGTTAGATTTGTAAAGGTGAAAAGCAGGATTGAAATCCGGGTTGTGAAGGCAGAAATCGGATTAAGATCCGGAATGAACGTTAAGATAGAAACCGGAAAGGCCGTAAAGGCAATGAATGAATATGTTATAAACAATAAACTGACCGGAGCGGATGTGAAGCGCGTCCGAAGCGCCCTCGGCATGACGCAGAAGGAATTTGCCGACCTGGTACGGGTGTCGAAGCGTACCGTGGAAAACTGGGAGGCGACGGAAGGCGATATCACGGGACCGATCGTAACGCTCCTTGAGATACTGGAGCGGCAGCCGAAGCTTCCCGAGAAGCTTCAGGTACCGCCCAAAGGACGGGGGCTCAGGCTGTGGTACTGCTGTGACAGTCTGGTATGCTCGGTCATCGACGTGGATGAGCTCACGCGCGAGGTGAAGGTCTACAATTATGTGGAAAACCCGCTGCACCGGGCATTTGGCGTGAATACGGAGCCGAGTTACGAGGACTACGAGGAATTTCTGGAGTCCCGCTGCTTCCCGCGGAGCAGGGATATGCTGAAGCTCGAACTGAAGAGGCTTGATATCCCTTTCTACGATCCGATTATGATTATCGAAAAGACCGGCGGCAGAATGGCTGAGGACCGGTTCTGGGTGAAAGTTGAGCGATAGCAATGATTAAACTGTTCGAAGAAGATAAATTTGAACTGAACCGGGCCTCTTCGAAGGGGGACCAGTTGAAGTTCCAACGGGACGGAATCTGGTACAAAGCCGATTACCTCGGCTATGAGGGGCTTGCGGAGTATGCGGTTTCGAAGCTGCTTCGATTCTCCGATCTGGAGCCGTCGGAGTATGTCGATTACGAACTCGAGCAGATTGAGTATAACGGCAATGTTTATAACGGCTGTAAGAGTGCGGACTTTACGGAGGGAAAGTCGCTGATCACGCTCGAGCGGTTGTTTAAACGTGTATACGGCGAGGGCCTGAACCGTGTGATTTACCGGACGGAGGACCACACGGAACGCCTGCGGATTCTTTGCGAGCAGGTGGAACGCGTGACCGGAATTACGGGGTTCGGGATTTATATGAGCAAGCTGCTGACCGTGGACAGCCTTTTTCTGAACGAGGACCGGCATACGCATAACATCGCGGTTTTAGAGGATGCGCGCGGAGGGTTTTCGCTTGCGCCGGTTTTTGATAACGGCGGCGGGCTTCTTTCCGATACAAGGATGGATTTTCCGATGGGCAGGGAAGCGGTTTCCATGATTCCGCAGGTGAAACCGAAGACCTTCTGCGACGATTTCGGCGAGCAGTTAAGCATCGCCGAGCAGCTCTACGGAAAGCACGTGCGGTTTTCCTTTACGTATCAGGAGGTCTGCGATATCGTGAATGCCGCCGAGATTTATGACGAGCCGATACGGGCCCGTGTGATTGAAATCATTATGCAGATGCGCAGAAAGTATGCGTATCTTTTCCAACGTGTATAAGGAGAACGCGAAGGAGTATTTATGAAACGTTACCAGGTAAACGGAATGTCCTGCGCGGCGTGCAGCGCCGCGGTTGAGCGCGCGGTCAGAAAAGTACCGGGCGTTACGGAGTGCGCGGTAAGCCTTCTGACAAACTCGATGACCGTCGAGGGAACCGCGAGCGCGGAGGAAATCTGCGCGGCCGTTGGGAAGGCCGGCTATGAAGCCATTCCGGAGGGCAGGGCCGTTACGAAAAATGTGAGGCCGGCCCCGGAGGAACCCGATCCGCTTGCGGACCGCGAGACACCGAAACTCAAGAAGCGGCTTATGCTGTCGCTTGTAGGACTTCTTGTTTTGATGTACATCGGGATGGGGCACGACATGTTCGGGTTCCCAATCCCCGGATTTTTGGAAAATGACAAGGTTCGCGGCAGCGTGCAGATGGCGCTTGCGCTGTTTGTGATGGGCGTGAACGTCGCATTTTTCGTAAAAGGAGTGAAGGGACTTCTGCACCTTGCGCCGAATATGGACACCCTTGTGGCGATGGGCGCGTTCACGGCGTGGGCTTACAGCGTCGTTCTGCTGTTCACGTCGGACAGCACGGAGTGGTATTTTGAGTCGGCGGCGATGATCCTTACGCTGATCACGGTCGGAAAAATGCTTGAGGCGCGGGCCAAGGGCAAGACGACCGACGCCCTTCGAAGCCTTATGAAGCTTGCCCCGAAGGTCGCAACCGTGCGGCGGGACGGGGAGGAGCGGGTGATTCCCGCGGATCAGGTGGTCGTCGGCGACATCTTCGTTGTTCGCCCGGGCGAAAGCATCCCGGTGGCCGGCGAAGTAACCGAGGGAATCAGCGGCGTGAACGAGGCTGCGCTGACCGG
>JAEEGI010002172.1_pt1 | contig 48534 bp, 41 predicted proteins | sample 8958751 | NCBI WGS metagenome assembly JAEEGI01 (sample SAMN16246545, study PRJNA631951) | gut metagenome | biome: gut microbiome; feature: rumen; material: KS-attached | host: Bos | place: Iran: Karaj | collected 2018-10
GTTGGAAGCCGCCAACTATTTCGACAGCCCCGCCTTCTTCGACCCGCTGGCTAAGAACGTCGACGCCATCCGCACACGCCACGCCAACCAGCACATCCCGATGGTGACGGGAGCGCTGCGCTCTTATCGTGGCAACCACAACCCATACTACTACAACCTAGCTGAGAACTTCTGGACGATGATTCAGGGGCGCTACCGCTATGCCATGGGCGGCGTGGGCAACGGCGAGATGTTCCGACAGCCCTACTCGCAGATCACCTCCATGTGCACCAACGTCACACACTGGGGAGGACACGAGCAGCAGGAACCCACCATGAACGAGACATGCTGCGCCTACAACCTGGCAAAGCTGACGAAGGATCTGAACTGCTTCAATCCCGACGATGCCCGCTACATGGACTACTACGAGCGCGTGCTCTACAACCAGATCGTCGGCTCGGTCAATCCCCGCCAGTACCAGACCGTCTACCAGTATGCCGTGGGCCTCGATGCCTCGAAGCCCTGGGGCAACGAGACGCCGCAGGCCACCTGCTGTGGCGGCACCGGCGTGGAGAACCATGTGAAATACCAGGAAGCGGCCTACTTCGTCAGCGACAATACCCTTTGGATCGCACTCTATCTGCCCACCACCGCACAATGGGGGCAGAAAGGAGTCACTATCAAGCAGGAGTGTGAGTGGCCTGCCGAGAAGAGCACCATCCGCATCATCCCACGTGTCGGAATTTGGAATTCGAAATTTGGAATGAAACTTCGAGTGCCTTACTGGGCCACCGAGGGCTTCGACGTCAAGCTGAACGGCAAGAGCATCGCCAAGCAATACCAGCCATGCAGCTATGTGGAGATTCCTGCCCGCAAATGGACGGAGAAAGACGTGGTAGAAGTGACGATGCCCTTCACGCGGCACATCGACTTCGGCCCCGACAAGATGGACGGCGACTGGATAGGAGCCTTCATGAACGGACCGTTAGTGATGGCCGCCACGGGGATCAGTACATGGAAAGAGGCCACGGCCGAGCCGGATAAGGACATCAGTGCCTTCATCCCCGACTATGCCGGCGACAGCCATTTGACCCATTACTTCCGCATTAACGTTCCCGCCAGCCCGTTGCCTGCAGGCGATGGCTCCGTCACCGCAATCGACAAGTCCCAGCTGCGCGAGCTCCTGCTCATTGCCAAGAGCCGCAGCGACGAGCAGCAGACCTGGAATGCCCTGATGGTGAAGGTCCCGGAGTACGCACCGTGGGCAAAGCACGGCTTTGACAGGATGAAGGAGCTGCAGACAAAAGCACAGCCCCTGATGGATGCGCCCGACGACCAGTTCACGCAGGAAGAGATAGACAAGACGGCCTCCGCCCTCAACGCGGTCATCAATGCCATGCGCCCCGGCAACCTGCCTGAGCTTGAGGACTTGGACGAGCTGCAGCAGCTGTTAGAGCAGGCCAAGCAACTGCCCGAGGACGATGAAAAGGCCAACCGTGCCATCAGCTATGCCGCTATGGTCATCCGCTATGTCAGCGACGGCAGCGGCACGATGGACATGATTTTGCGTGCTACGAACCAACTGAAAGAAGTCTTAAAATAACGATGAAGACAGCAATAACACTGATGCTGGCCCTCGCTTTAGTGCAAGGGGCTTCAGCACAACAGCAACATGACGGCACCGCCATCAAGGGTGCCTATCAGTGCCCAGCGGCGCAGACCTTGTCGTCGCCAGACGGACAGACTACCGTGACTATCACCGACGGCATCACACTCAGGGTGGAGCGACAGGGTAGAGAACTGGTGACGGTCAAGGCCAACCTTAACGACGTAGATTTTAAGGTGAAGAAAGTCAACACCACCAAGGTGCTTAATCATCAAATCAAGGCCCCCTTCTACCGCCAGCCGCAGTTCGACGATGTCTACCGTCAGGCCATTGTGCTGATCGACCGTGAGATGATGATGGAGGTGCGCGCCTATAACGAGGGCGTGGCCTACCAATTCCTTACCACACGCAAGGGTGAGACTGTTATTCAGGGCGAGACTGCGGTCTTCACTTTTCCCGAAGACTCAAAGGCATGGCTCTCGTACACTACCAACCCTGAAAAGCCTTACGCCATGGCGTTTCAGAACACCTACCATGAGACACATTTGGTTGATGCACGGCCACTGCCCGCTTTCTTGCCAGCCACCGTGGAGAGCGGCAACGTGAAGGTGACGATTCTTGAAAGCGACCTGCGCAGCTATCCCGGCATGTTCGTCAAGGCCGATGGCAACAGCCTGACCGCAGAGTTTGCCAAATACCCCAAGCGCATGGATTACTACCGCTGGCGCAACATGAGCTACGTGGCCGAGACAGAGGACTTCATCGCAAAGAGCACCGGGGCACGGGCATATCCCTGGCGTGTGATGGCCATCACGGAGAAAGACACGGAGATGCCGACGAACAATCTGGTCTATGCGCTGGCCGCTCCCAACGAGATTGGCGACACTGAGTGGATCAAGCCCGGCAAAGTGGCATGGGACTGGTGGAACGACTGGAATCTGCGTGGTGTAGATTTCAAGGCCGGCATCAACACACGTACCTATCAGTATTATATTGACTTTGCAGCCAGCAACAAGATTCCGTATGTGGTACTCGACGAAGGGTGGTATGACTCCGACAAGGGCGACATCATGAATCCCATCGCCGATATCGACCTGCAGGGATTGATCGACTACGGAAAGGAGAGAGGTGTGAGTATTGTGCTATGGACTGTGTTCAACGTTCTTGACGAACACTTGCAGGAAGCCTGCGAGAAATACGCCAAGATGGGAATAAAAGGCTGGAAGATAGACTTTCTGGACCGCAACGACCAAACGGCGGTGGAAATGGCTGAAAGACTTGCCGGAACCTGTGCGCAATACAAACTATTCGTAGACTATCACGGCTACTTCACTCCCACGGGTATGAACCGCACATATCCCAATATCCTGAACTACGAGAGCGTCTTCGGTATGGAGGAGTGCCGCTGGGCGAAGAAAGAGACCGACATGCCGCGCTACAACGTCACCTTTCCCTTCATCCGCATGATGGCCGGCAGCGTGGACTTCACGCCTGGTGCCATGCGCAACGGTACGAAGGACAACTGGGTGGAGTGTTATCAGAATCCGGTGTCGATGGGTACACGCTGTCATCAGGCCGCCTGCTACGTCGTTCACGACTCGCCGTTCACCATGCTCTGCGACGCTCCTACCAACTATGAAAAGGAACCAGACTACACGTCGTTCATCGCCACAATTCCCGATGAATGGGATGAGACGCGCGTCCTGCAGGGTGAGATAGGAAAGTACATCGTCACGGCCCGTCGCAAGGGTGACACATGGTATGTGGGCGGCCAGACCAACTGGGATGCTCGCAATGTGACTCTTGTCCTAGATTTTCTGAAGACCGAACAACGCTATACGAGCACACTGTTGTGCGACGGCATCAATGCCGACCATAACGCTGAAGACTACCGACGTGAGGTCTCTCTGGTGGATGCCAACAGCAGCCTGCCTATTAACCTGGCTTCTGGCGGTGGCTTCGTCGTGCAACTCCAACCTTACCCTGTCAGCAGCAAGGTGACGGCAGTGCCACAGGACAAGGGTATTCCCGATTTCTACAAGAAATATGCCGAGGCTGATGGACTCTATGTGACCTCATCAGATAAGGTTAGTGATGAGGCACTGCAGCAGGCCTGTAACATCATGGCACTGATGCTTCTGAAACGTCCCGACATAAAGAAATGTATGGCTGACCGCGGCTGCCATGTTATGATTATCGGTCAGAAGGAGAATACCTGCGACCTGCCGGAGTTCGCACATATCTGCGACACGCCAGAGCATATTGCTTACTGGAATAAACGTGCCCGCGGCTTTGGCGGTGCACCGGAAGACGACCTCTCGGCCAGCTGCGGCGAAGAAAACCTGCTGGCCTTGTCGGGTGACAAATACGATGGTGAGAATATCCTTATCCATGAGTTCTCACACCTCATACATACCATTGGTATACGGGGTGTGGAACCCGATTTCGATCGTCGCCTTGATACCGTCATGCAACATGCCCGCGAAAACGGCCTGTGGAAAGACACCTATGCACTGACCGACCGCTATGAGTATTTCGCAGAATGCACACAGTCGTTCTTCAACTGCAACAAATATGTGAGCCCTACCAACGGCATACACAACGATGTGAACCGTCGTGAGAAATTGAAGGCCTACGACCCCATGATATATGCCTTGCTCTGCGAGTATTTCCCTGAGATTGACATCCCGATAAAAAATATCGTCCATCAATAAGTCTTTTCCCTCATTAAAACCGTTCAAGAATAACTTCATTTACCAAAACAATGAAAAAAAAAGTTGTCTTTTTCTCTTTCCTCATTTCTTATTCCACATTTAGTACTGCTCAAACGGGCTATCCCATCACCCCCGTGCCCTTCACCGCCGTCAAGGTGACGCCTGGCACGTTCTGGGGACAGCGCCTTGAGGCATCGCGCAATGTCACTGTGCCCCTCGCTTTCTCCAAATGCGAGAGTGAGGGCCGCTACAAGAATTTCGAGAACGCCACCGCTCACATGGCTGACCCATCGAAGGTGTTCAAGGTGAACGGCGTGGGCTACTCCTTCGACGACACCGACCCTTACAAGACCCTTGAGGGTGCCGCCTACATCCTGCAGACCTATCCCGACAAGAAGTTAGAAGCCTACTGCGATTCCGTCATCGACATCATTGGCAAGGCACAGGAGCCTGATGGCTATCTCTATACCGCACGCACGCAGAATCCTGCCGACCCGCACCACTGGGCTGGCGATCGCCGTTGGGTGAAGGAGGAGGACCTCTCACACGAGCTTTACAACCTCGGCCACATGGTGGAGGGCGCCGTAGCCTACTGGCAGGCCACGGGAAAGCGCAAATTCTTTGACATCGCCTGCCGCTATGCCGACGTGGCCTGCAAAGAGGTCGGTCCTAACGCAGGACAGATGTGCGTTGTGCCAGGCCATCAGATTGCCGAGATGGCGATGGCCCGCCTTTACCTGGCTACGGGCGAGAAGCGCTACCTCAACTTCGCCAAATTCCTGCTCGACTATCGTGGAAAGACGGAAATCAAGAATGGATACAGCCAAAGCCATCAGCCTGTCGTCGACCAGAACGAGGCCGTCGGTCACGCCGTCCGCGCTGCCTATATGTATGCCGGCATGGCCGACGTGGCAGCACTCACAGGCGACCAAAGCTACATTGACGCCATCGACCGCATCTGGGATAACATCGTTAGCAAGAAACTCTACATCACCGGCGGTATCGGAGCCACGGCTTCGGGCGAGGCCTTCGGCAAGAACTACGAGCTGCCCAACATGAGCGCCTACTGCGAGACCTGCGCCGCCATCGGCAATGTCTATGTCAACTACCGCCTCTTCCTGCTGCACGGCGAATCGAAATACTACGACGTGTTGGAGCGCACACTCTACAACGGGCTCATCAGCGGCGTGTCGCTGCAGGGCGATGGTTTCTTCTATCCCAACCCCTTGGAGTCGATGGGCCAGCACCAGCGGCAGGCATGGTTTGGCTGCGCCTGCTGCCCGAGCAACATCTGCCGCTTCATCCCCTCGTTACCCGGCTATGTCTATGCTGTAAAGGGCCATGCGCTGTATGTCAACCTTTTCCTATCGAACAAGGCGACGCTCAATGTCGGAGGCAAAAAGGTAACCTTAAGCCAAAAGACGAACTACCCGTGGGACGGCGACATTGAGATAAGCATCGACAAGACGGCCCTCAAGGAGGAGATGACCCTTCAGATTCGTATTCCTGGCTGGGTGCGTGGTAAGGTGGTGCCCTCCGACCTCTACACCTATTCTGACAACAAACGACTTGGCTATACCGTCTCCGTCAACGGCAACCGTGTTCGCGCCATTGACCTGGAACGGGGCTACTTTTCTATCACACGCAAATGGAAGAAGGGCGACAAGGTGGAGATTCACTTCGACATGGAGCCTCGCACCGTGCGTGCAAACAACAAGGTGGAGGCCGACCGCGGCATGGTTGCCATAGAGCGCGGACCGCTGGTCTACTGCGCTGAACATCCCGACAACAGTTTCGACATCATGGGCGCACTACTCAACCAAGCTCCTGTTTTCAGCCTTGGCCGTGGCGAGGTGGCTGGCACGCAGATAGTGACACTGACGACCGATGCCCAAACACTCAGCTTCGACAAGCAGGGCAAGCTACAAACCACAGACCAGAAACTGACGCTCATCCCGTATTATGCCTGGTGTCATCGGGGCAGCGGCAAGATGCGCGTGTGGCTGTCGCAGGATCTCAACGCCACCACGCCGTCACAGCCCGCCACGCTGGCATCGGAGAGCAAAGTAACATCATCGAGCGACGTGCCAGCGTTGTCGAGCGTCAACGACCGCCTTGTGCCACGCGACGAAAACGACCGCTCCATTCCCTACACGCATTGGTGGCCCAAGAAGGCCGTCACAGAGTGGATAGGCTATGAGCTGCCGCAGGAGTCAAGCGTACAGAGCTGTACCGTCTACTGGTTCGATGATGGTCCCTGGGGTGGCTGCCGCGTGCCCAAGTCGTGGCGCATCCTCTATCAGGACGCACAAGGCCAGTGGCAGCCCGTGGAGGGCACCGACCGCTATCCCACCGACAAGGGCGCGCCCTGCACTGTGAACTTCAATCCCGTCAAGACCAAAGCCCTGCGCCTCGAGGTAACATTACCCGATGACAACGCTGCTGGATTGTTTGAATGGATAGTAAGATAATGCATGCCGACACCTTCGACGACCACGCGATGTACCTGCGTGAGATGCTATCGTCGACTTCGACTATTTCCACATCGGCACCAATTAATCTTCGCCAAGATATCTTTGTAAACTATTAACCCCGAAGCAGGCAGCAGGACTTGCAGAAGGCCTTTGACGCCGGCAAGCGGATGGCAGAGAAAGTGATGTCGTGAGTACGAATTGGAGTATGTAAATTAAGCTATATGAGAAAAGCAAGCAGAGAGATGAATGCCACCTTCGCATTGGAGGTGTTGGATAAGGCTCCATACGTGACAGTTAGCATGACTAAATCTGATGGGAGTCCATACGGATTACCTTTGTCACTGGCACATACAGACGAGAAAACCTTCTATTTCCATTGTGCCTTGGAGGGTGATAAACTCGACTGCATAGCACATAATCCGATGGTATTTTTGTCGGCAGTTACCAAATGTGCGCCTACAGTTGGCCCGAAAGACGGGAGCTTTACGCTACAATACAAGTCGGCTACAGCCGTAGGTAAGGCAGAGATTGTGACAGACCGCGAAGAGAAGATTACGGCATTGAGAGCCATCTGCCAGCGTTTCCTTCCTCATCACATGGATGCTTTCGATGACGCCATTGCCCGCAGGTTCACCTCATGACGTGAACGGCGATTATCGCGGCATCTACATCCTGGCAGAAGCCATCAAGCGCGGCAAGGACCGCGTAGACATTGCGAAGCTGAAAAAGAGCGACGTGGCGGGGCGCGACGTAACGGGCGGATACCTGCTGCGCATCGACACCTTCAATGACGACGACGCCACCTTCACGTCGACAGTGCCGGGCATCGGCGAGGGCAACATGTCGAGCCAGGTCATCTGGTCGTGCATCTATCCAAAGAAAAAGAAGCTGCAGCCCCAGCAGTTCGACTATATACGCAACTATGTGGACACAGTGGAGCAGGTGATACAGTCTGACTATTTTGCCGACCCCGAGCGTGGCTATGCCCGCTACATCGATGTGCCCTCGTTCGTAGACTATTTCATCCATACAGAGCTGAGCCTCAATGCTGACGGCTACAAACGCAGCGCCTACTTCTACAAGGAGAAGCAAAAAGCCGACGGTACTGGCGGCAAGCTGGTGGCAGGACCCGTGTGGGACTACAACCTCGCCTATGGCAACGCTAATTTTGCCAACGCGAATAACCTGGAGGCCTGGTGCTTTGAGGGCGCCAGCAACAACCCCACGCCAGCCCTATGGCAGCGGCTCCTGCAGGATCCAGCCTTCCGCAAGGCAGTGAAAACGCGCTACCAAGCACTGCGCAAAGACGCCCTGAGCACCAACGCCATCAATGCCTATATCGACAGCCATGCCCAACTGTTGGCTCCCTACATCGACCGCCATTTCAAGAAGTATCCTGAGCTGCTCGTGTCTGAAGAAGAAAAGGAGCAGCTTAAACTGCAGCCCTTTGGCTCCTTCCCAATGATGAACGGTTTCCAGATGCCAGACTCCATCCCCCAGTTCTTTGGCGGCTTCCCGCCGATAGGCCAATTTCCTCCTATGGGCGAAGGCTTCCCACCCACAGTGGGCGAAGGCTTCCCTCCGATGACGAACGGTGGTTTTCCGCCAATGATGGGCGAAGGATTCCCACCGATGGGTGAGGGCTTCCCACCGATGGGTGAGGGCTTCGCGATGATGCCTGATTTTGGAGGGGGCATGATCAATATGTTCGCAGCTTACCGCGTCAGCTCCTACGAAGAGGAAATCTCGATTCTGAAAGAGTGGATAGCCAACCGTTTAGCATTCCTTGACCGCAGCATCGAGCGTTTCGACAAGGACTGGGAGCCACGCATTCAGGAACCGAAGGAAATCAAGATGCCGCAGTTTCCTGGTGGTTTTCCATTCCCATTCCCCGCTAATACAACACAATAATTCGCTCCCCACTCTTGAGTGGCGATAGAGGGCATCCTGAAAAGGTGTAACCTGAAGAAAGAGTCCTATGAGTCACACTATACCGATGTGAAAAACTCAAATGATGGCGATAAGAAAGAATTCAGGGAGATGATAGCAGAAGCCATAAAAGAGGCTGAAACATCAAAAGAATACTACGAATAACCACATATAAACCACAGGCCAGCCACAACCAGAACCCTCAGTTGGCCCAAGTTAACCACCAAAATGCTGATATCTAGCATTTTGGTGGTTAACTTTTGTTATAAACAAACCACAAAGCAGCTTCTTGTACCCACAGAGAAACTGGTGTACCTTCGCAGCGTCAATCAAAAGAACGCAAAACCGTTCTTTGGATGCTGCTGTCGAAGCCGTGGCCAGCCTTGCCAACACACCAAATCTGAAGTACTGTGACGAGGGCGACATAGAGGCTGTCGATGACTATCTCGACAGCGTTCCTGCAGGTGGACGCAGTGCCGCCATCGCTGAACTGAGAGAACGTGCTTTGAGCGAATATAATATCAGGTCTTATACTTGGCTTGATAATATAATAGGTGAAATAAAGAACAACACATTGGGGGGACAAGGATTAGCTCGCTAATGGCAAAGCGCACCCCGATGCCTGCCCATTTGAAAAAAATAAAAATTTCAGTTATGACCAAGACACAAGACACCACCCGCCGTAAGATGAAATACCTGGAGTATACATTCCATGAGGCAGAGCGCATGAAGTCCCTGGGGCGCATCGGCGTATCGAAGAACTATGCCAACAGCGCACGCCAGCTGCAGAAGTACCTCGCCACCATCAAGAAGAAAGACGTGTCGTTCAGGAAACTGTCGGCCGGGCTGCTGAAGGACTTCGAGGACTGGCTTCACCAGAACGGCGTGTGCCGCAACACCAGCTCGGCCTACCTGCGCTGCCTGCATACCGTCTGGAACCGTGCCGTTGCCAATGGCCTTGCCACCGGCGACCCCTTCCAGGGCACCTACCGGGGCGTGGCGAAGACGCGCAAACGCGCCATCTCCATGGCCGACATCCGCCGTCTGGCAGATCTTGACGTGAAGGAGGCACTTCGTGCCAGGTTCTGTGAGCAAGGGCGCAAGGCAGAGGGACGGCGTTTCGACAAGCAGGCCGACCGCCTGCTTCTTGTCCGCGACCTCTTCGTGTTCAGCTTCTGTGCCCGCGGCATCCCCTTTGTCGACATGGCCTACCTCCGCAAGAGCGATGTGCACGGCGGCTCGTTCTCCTACTGCCGCCACAAGACGGGGCAGCGCCTCACCGTACATATAGAGCCGCAGATGCAGCGCATCCTCGACCGCCATCCCTCCACGACCATCTATCTGCTGCCTATCCTCAGCGGCGGGGGTGATGCGCAGAGCACCTACCACTCGTATGTGAGCGCCCTGGCCTCCTACGACAAGTCGCTCCGTCAGCTTGGCGACATGCTGGGACTGCCGCTCACCTCATACGTCAGCCGCCACTCCTGGGCATCCTCCGCCCAGCAGCAGAACATGCCCATGCCTTACATCAGCCAGGGACTCGGCCACGACAACCAGCGCACAACAGAGATCTACCTCAAAGAGATTGACAGCGCGCAGATTGACGAGGCCAACCGCTCACTGCTCAGTGCCGTCTTTGGCACCGGGAAGTAGAACCCTGGCCAAAACTATAGAAAATGCAAAACGTTAGCATCTACGGTAGATGTTAACAGTTTTTATTTTGAATTGTAAATGAGCGGGTTGCATATACTGCCAATCGTCATAACAGCCCCAAACGCAATCCGATAACATCTATTTTGCATCTTCAGCAATTAACTCACACATAGTGTCATATAAAAAGGAGTGTAGTCTGAAAATGGGCATAAACATGGGCATAAACAAAAGAATCTATAAAAAAAACAATAATATTAAGTATTTATTCAAAATTAATTCGTACCTTTGCACCCGCAAAATGTTAGCATCTACCGTAGATTCTAACGTTTTAACGGATGTTAAACCCCTTAAAGTGTGTCGGTTATGGACGAAGAAGCACAGAACTTGGGTACAAAAGGGGTGGCAGAGGAGCGAGTGCCGACTGTCAGCGCCGAAGGCGTGCCCGTAGGTGAAAGCGTCCAAAGCCAGGCCGTAGTTGCTGGGCCTGCCCCCATGCCGTCCCCCTTCTGGTATGTCGCAGTGGTGAAGCGCAACAGCGAGAAGACCAGTCGCGATGCCCTCATCAAAGAAGGCTTTGAGGCATACGTCGCCACACAAACCATGATGCGCCGCTACGCCAAGCAACGCCCCAAAGCTGTGGAGTATGTCCGCATTCCAGCCAAGGTCTTTCTGCGTATGCCACCGTTGAAGAACGAAAAGGCACGCTCCAACTTCTTCCTCTCTCATCCATACATCAGCAGCTTCATGCCCGACTTCGCACGAGGTAATCGTGCCTGGGCTGAGATACCAGACAGCCAGATGAGCAAGATGCGCAGCATACTTGGTGACACCGAGAATGAAGTCCTTATCAAATACCCCGATTCTTCCTTCACCATCGGCAGAGAGGTCAAGGCCGTCGGCGGCATATTGCATGGCTTGGAAGGCTTCATTGCCTCCCAAGAAGGAAAAGACTATTTCTGTGTAGAAATCAAAGGTCTCGACTGGGCCATGATCCGAATATCCAAACAGCGCTTAGAACCGATACTGCAATAGCTTCCTTGCTCCGCCTCATCTTTCAATACCGATGCATGAACGAGCCTTCCAAAGCTACCAGACGATGGTATGTACTACACACTGTCAGACGGCCGCATCCTACCGAAACCGCATCAACGGCAGCATCTTCGATTGCTACCTCCAGCTTATAGGCACCCATGTTCCCGAGGTCGCCGCCCTCGTCAGCTGCTACCATCTGCTCCGTGAGTGGAAGCACGACATTGCCGCCAACGAGAGCCGCTATAAAGAGTTCATGCGCGTTGTCACCCAACGGCAGTCCACACTCGCCCCCGACTCCCTCGAATGGCTCCAGCTCGAAGAACTCATGGCCGACTACAAACAGATGAACACAGACCGCAAGACATATAAGCTCGTCTGCAAAGATGCCACGTGGACGATGATGTGCATATAAAAGAACAAAAACAAGAAAAAAGACAGAATATTTGGTAGAGTCGTAGAAAATGTGTACTTTTGCGACCGATAATCACAGAGAATAGTTATGGCAACTGAATTTATTACAGTTTCATGGGAGAATCTTCCTGTGGAAGAAAGAAAGAGAAGAGTGGCTGTAAGAGAGGCTACATCGAAGATGATGCAGGGAAGCATCACTTGCGAGAAATATAATGCCTACGCAGGCAGATAATCTAATGTCATCGCGCTATCTTATTGACACTTGCATCTTCATCCACTACGCAACAGACCGCGGCCTGTTGTCTGAAGATGTCTTGTCCATTCTAACAGACTATGACACTGTTATTTGCATGAGTGCAGAAAGCATACGCGAACTGATAATCCAGCATAACAATGGCAAACTTGTGTCAAAGTTCTGGGAATCTGCTGAGCAGATGATTGACGACATTCGAAACAAGTATTACATTGAAATCCTTCCATTGAAGGAGGAGCACATGCGAACATATTCCAGGCTACGGCTAAACCATGCCCAAGACCACAAGGATCCCTCCGATCATGTGATAATTTCTCATGCCATGACGGAACGGCTTCCGCTAATATCTGATGACGGGAAGTTTAATTTCTACCAAAGTCAGGGACTGCATCTCATTATAAACAAGCGATAGCTTTTATTTCTAAACATCTTATGGCCACCCCTCATTGGGAGTGACCCTTTGTGAGATTCACATCATTTCTATAGACATAACAATACAGCCCAGCTCTCATGTTTGTGAATAATCATTCATGAATAATTTTTGCGCACCTTCAGTGGCAAATGGCAGAGCCGAGCGCCTGTAGCGTCACAGAATGGTGAAGGAGCAAATGAATCTATAGATTGAAGAATTCAAGCGGCTTCAGATTGAAAAGCATTTAACTTTGAACGGCGCACGTTTTTGCCGGTATCCGTGAAGAGGTGCGTCAGGAGTTCCGGGCCATGCTTGATGAGAAGGATGCCATGCTCAGTGAGAAAGATGCAAGGATAGCAGCCCTTGAGGCCCTGGTCAGTAAGGATCATGATGGCGAGTCGCCTTTAATTACAATCAAGAAACTTTTGGGAGCGTGAAGTCGGCCAGGCGCTTTGCCAGGCAGATGTCACTGACCCAGAGTGCCAAGAACTGTAAGCGCAATGTCCAGAAGTACTTCCATGACATCCTCAACCGTGTAGTGGTGACCGTCAAGGATGAACTGGCCAGCATACTGCCCCATAAGTGGGTGGAACCAGTCACGATACCACTGGTTTACTAAGGGATCGACCTCAAGTATCTTAAATGAATTTTAAAAATCGCATGTTTGCTAGGTGGGCAACCAACTAGCAATAAATGATGGCTTACAAGAAGAAGGCAACAAACTTGATGACAGGCAGAAAATATCCGATTGGCATACAGAAATTTTCGGAGATCATCCGAGACGGCTATTTTTTGTAGACAAGACGGACTTGGTGTGGCAGCTGGCACATTACACCAACTTTCATTTTTGAGTCGCCCCTCCGTTTCGGCAAGTCACTACTTAACTCCACGCTGGAAACATACTTCCGAGTAATGAATTATGCAATGCCATCTCCAACGCTACAGCCTATTTCCAACCATCCTATATAGAGAACAGTCCCAACTCTGTATGTGAGGCTCAAATACTGGGTGTACCTATGGTGGCAACGAATGTGGGAGGTACCGCCTCACTCATTGAGGAAGGGAAGACGGGATTTCTCGTTCCTACCAATATCGAGACAAGAGCGCCAGAAGAATGATTATCGGTTAATGTTAACTGTTATAGATATGGAAACCATAGATTTCAACGACATTCTCGAGAGCTATGTGCTGTGCCAGAACATACAGTGCCCCAAGATTTCACCGTCATCAAATGAAATGGAAAAATCCCAAGGCCTGGGCCTGGGAAAAATCTCTCGAGCATAGTTTTTCACTAGATTCGCTCATGGCAAAAAACACGGGTCGCGGGACAACACGAATGCTCTAGGCTTTTGTTTTAGTGACGACTACCATGCTCTCCTTCTAAGGCATAAAAACTACTGCCTTATGACAAAGGTTTCTATTGTCATTCCCATTTACAAAGTAGAACCGTATATTGAGCGCTGCATCAACTCGGTGCTGCAACAGACATATCGCCATTTGGAAGTTATCCTTATTGACGACTGTTCGCCTGACCGAAGTATGGAGATTGCCAGAGACTGCATACGCAGATCAAACTGTTGTGACCTAGAATTCAAGTTTTTTAAGCATGAATGCAACCGAGGGTTATCTGCTGCGCGTAACACAGGAACTGATGCAGCAACAGGAGAATACATCTTCTATTTAGACAGTGACGATGAGATTATTCATGAATGTATTGAAATAATGGTTAAAGTCACTGAGGTGTTTCCTAATGTGGAAATAGTTCAAGGGCATAGAAAGATTATCCCCCACAACTCGTCAAGTGACTATCTGATTCTAAAAGATATTGAATACATTGATGACAACAACTGGATTAGGGAACATTTTTATTGCTGGGATGAAAGATTACCTGTTACAGCTTGGAACAAATTGATTAAGAGCAACTTTTTGAAGACTAATTCGCTTAGTTTCAAAGAAGGCATTATACACGAAGATGAGCTCTGGATGTTTCATGTAACAAAAAAGATGAGTAAACTATATGTCGTAAAGGAATACACATACAATCACTATATTGTTCCAAACTCGATTATGTCATCAATTTCCTGCTCCGAGAGTGCCCACTATTGGGGAATAATATTAGAAGAAATAGCAAAATGTTTTGATGAGCCATTTTATGACAGACAGGTTGCTGTCTATTTAAACCAAATGATAAACCATCTTGACAACATTAAAAACGACACACAAGCTTATCGCAAATTAGCAAAAAGATTTGGAGCCATATTAACAAAAAAGGGGTACCCATTTCTTTCGTTGTCACTACTTTGCTATGTTTATACATTATCTATAAATAGACACAAAAAGGGGAAACACATGTTATTAAATAAAATAATTAAAATTGGCAAATAAAAAGACGTCTACTCCACATTTTAAACAAGCACACAATAATGTTTGGCGTAAAGAAGAAAATAATAAAATTGCGAGATAATTATCAAATAGATCATTGTCCCCAAAAAGTAATAAATAAAATATGGCTTCACACTTATGGGCATAAAATAAACTGGGAGAGTCCCAATGACTTAAATGAAAAGATTCAATGGCTTATTTGTTTTGGCGACACCTCAAGATGGCCGGATTTGACTGACAAGTATAAAGTGAGAGATTATGTTGCCCAAAAGGGATATAACAATATCCTCACAAAACTATATGGCGTATGGGATGATGCAAGAAAAATTGATTTTGACTCTCTGCCCAGCAAGTTTGTTTTAAAGTGCAACCATGATTCTGGATCGTGCCATATAGTAGACAAGAGCAGACCTTATAACCAAAACGATATTATCAGAGAATTGAACAAGAGCTTAAGAACAAAATATGGTTATATACATTGCGAGCCTCACTATAATGAAATAACTCCGTGCATTATAGCAGAAGAATATCTTGAAATGCCAGAAGATTACTTTTCTTCTTCATTAGTCGATTACAAAATATGGTGTTTTAATGGAAAGCCATACTCATTTTTTACCATATATAATCGCACAAAAGATTCTATTAGTATTAGTTCATACGATTTAGAATGGAATGTTCATCCAGAACATTGTGCATTTTCAAACTATTATCGGGATGGTGGAAACAAAGTTCAGAAGCCAAGTTCCTTTAATCAAATGTTAGAGATTGCATCCAACCTCTCTGAGGGCTTTCCTGAAGTGCGTGTCGATTTGTACAACATTCACGGCCGCATTTTTTTTGGTGAAATGACTTTTACCAGTAATTGTGGACGAATGAATTACTTTTCGAAGGCCTATCTGGAAGAAATGGGAAGACAAGTTAAACTAGCATTGAAATGAAGACCAAGATTGCATACGTTTTAGTTAGTTCACGACAAGACATCTATTTGGAACAGGCATACATATCTATGCATTCACTGCGCTATCACATGCCTGAAGCGCATATAGTTTTGTTAACAGACCAGCTAACGGCTGACTCCCTCATTGACAGCCGCAAGACAATGATTAAGTATGTTGACGAATTGATTATTGAAAAACTCGACAATGAAAAACTGAATGCACATCAGAGATCGCGCCAATTAAAGACAACCTTGCGCAACAGGGTAAAAGGAGACTTTCTCTACATTGATTGTGACACAGTCATTGAGCAACCACTTGACAGCATAGATGATTTTGATGCATCAATCGCGGCTTGTAGAGATACTCATTCCGCTTTCATAGACAACCCTTATCGAGATATGTGTATAAGACATGGTCATTTGCTTGAATGGCCCATTGGCGACGAAATAGATTATTTCAACAGCGGTGTCATCTATGTAAAAGACTGTCCAGAGACTCACAGTTTTTATAAACATTGGAATGAAAACCTTATTAGTGGCTATAGAAAAAACGTTTATATGGACCAACCATCTTTCGCGAAAACCAATTATGAGATGGGCCATATTGTAAAGCATCTGCCTAACGAATGGAATTGCCAATTAAAACACGGGATAAAGTATTTAAAAGATGCATTTATCGTACATTATTTATGTACCAACCCCTCCATTTTTCAAAACAAACAATTATTTCTGCTTAATGACAAAGAAGTGTTATTGGGGTTAAAGCATACTGGTGAAACAAGCAAAGAGATAGAAGAGGTCATTAAAGATCCATTTAAAGGATTGGCTGAAGTCACACATTGCTTTGCAGGAGATGACATTTACTTTTTTCAGGCAGAAAGCTATAATTACCTCCGTTCCCATTATAGTAAAAAAAAGGAATCCATTCAGGACAGATTGCTGTTGCTGCTACGCTCAATAGGAATGTACAAAAATAGATTATTAAGGAAATAACAATTATTACCATATCTACTTGAACAAAGTTTTAACAATAGTCATACCGACCTATAATATGGAACGGTATTTGAACAGGTGCTTGTCCTCTCTGACACTTAGCCAGGAGCTGATGAGTATGTTGGAGGTTATTGTCATAAACGACGGGAGCAAAGACCGTTCATCTGAGATTGCACACCTGTTTCAAACAAAACACCCTGAAACTTTTCGTGTAATAGATAAGGAGAACGGCAATTATGGCTCTTGTGTAAATCGCGGGCTGAAAGAGGCTACGGGTAAATATATCAAGGTGCTGGACGCAGACGATTGGTTTGATACAAAAAACTTTGAAGAGTTCCTAAAAGCCTTAACACTCTTAGATGTTGACTGTGTCATATCGGATATGCAAGAAGTCAACGATCATGGCAATCTCATTGAGGAAGTGCGTTATTCCTTGCCTACGAAGCATGAGTTTTCTCTTTCATATATGATAGAGCATGGCATTTGCGATTTCTTATGGATGCACTGTGTGGCATATAGGACTGAAAATCTGAGAGCTATTCATTATCATCAGTCAGAAGGTATGTCATACACTGACCAGGAATGGCTTTTCTTGCCGATGTCAACATGTAAGTCTATCTATTATTTGCCCAAGGTCGTGTATAAATATTTAGTTGGAAGGGATGGCCAAACGATGGATCCCACTGTTTTTAAGAAGAACTTCAGGCAGGAAATAAAGGGAACTGTGATTATGGCAACAGAACTCTCGCATCAGGAAAAAACAGATAATGACGTATTTGAATATCTGAAAAGAAGAGTTTTTGTCCGATGTAATAAAGATTATGGATTGTTCTTCTTGGAATTCCAAATGGATACTTGCTACGATGAAATGGTAGAGTTGGATAGGCTGTTGCATACACATGCCCTCAGCGTCTATGAAGAATTAGAAAAGCTATATCGATTTGAACCTTTTAGGTATCATTTCGTAAAGAGATGGAGGGAAAAAGGTTATCCTCGAAAGCTCTGGCTTTTGAGAACAGGAATGTTATTGGGGAACATATTACATAAGCGAGACAAATAGTATAATAGCTGTCGTTCACAAATAGGAATATGAACCTGTATTATTCACGGAATGGTAACAAGCAAGAAAAGCAAAGGCCTATTAAAAAAGTATAGAGCCTATGTACACTCTGTACAAAGCCTATGTACACAGTGTACAAAGCCTCTGTACAAAATTTGCCTGTGTCCCGCGTGAACGACGCGGTGATGCCGTGAATACAGGGACTGAAGAAAAAGGCATGAATTATCCAATTCAAAATGATGATTAAACGAATTATAAAAAAGACGCTCGTTAACTTTTTGTTGTTTGTACGTGGCATCATAAATAAAAGAAGAATTGTCAACAAAGAGATTGCTGTGGCATGTATAGCAAGAATGGAGGGACATTATATAAGAGAGTTTGTCGAGCATTACAAATCATTAGGATTCAGTAAATGTATTATTGCCGATAACAATCATGACGAAGATTCTGAAGACCTCAGCAATATTCTAAAAGACTATATCGATGACGGGGTTGTAATATATGAGGATTATCGAAATAAGGTTGGGTACCAGATGAGATGCTATGCTGAATTATACAAAAAGTATGGAAAGTATTTTGGGGCTATCGCATTTTTTGATGTTGACGAGTTTTTAGTTTTGCCCAATCATAACAGTATCTATCGTTTTCTAAAGAACAAATGTAAATATGACTGTGTTCTTATCAATTGGTTATGCTTTGGTGATAGTAATCAGGTTTATGCAGACTATTCCAAACCATTGAATGAGCGGTTTACAGAACCGTGCCCAATTGACACAAAAGTATATTATGATTTTAGCGAGAATCGTCACATTAAATCAATCGTATTTGGTGGCAGAAAGAATGTCGTTTTCTCTAATCCTCACATTCCAGATTATCAGAAACATTTCTTTTGTTGTAATGCAGATGGCAAAATGTGCGACCTGTCACCTTTCCAGCCCATCAATTATAAGAACGCATACCTGAAACACTTTGTTACCAAATCATTACAAGAATGGGTCGAGATTAAGTTGCAGAGGGGAACAGGAGACCGTGATTATAATGCTTTTAGAAGCCACGTTCGTTTAGATTGTTTCTTTAAATACAACAGCATGACAAAAGAAAAACGACAGTATCTTGACTCTCTTAAAACCAGATATGTATAAGCGACTTGATATGGATTGTAAAACGATGAACAAGCCTTTCGTTTCGGTCATCATACCGAATTATTGCCATGCAAGGTATCTGGATGAGCGTTTGACGAGCGTACTCAATCAGACTTATCCACATTTTGAGATCATCATACTCGACGATTGCTCACCTGACAATGGGGCGAGCAAGGCCGTTATTGAAAAATACAGGAAGAATCCTCATGTAAGCCATATAGTATATAATGAGGTGAATAGCGGCTCCACTTTTAAGCAATGGCACAAAGGCTTCGATTTGGCCAAAGGTGACTACATTTGGATAGCTGAAAGCGATGACAGTTGTGACTGTCATTTCTTGGAAGTGCTGACAAAAATAATGACTGACAATAGCCAATGTATTTTGGCCTTATGCCGCTCTGTAACGATTGACTCAGAAGGATACAAAACGGGGGTCCATTTCTCGCAAAAAGAAAAGGATGCAGCCATAAATATGGATGGGCGGTCATTTATTTCCAAGGAAATGAAATATGTCAATTTTGTCTGTAATGCAAGTTCTGCAATATTCCGCAAAGATGTCTTGAGTGAGATCAAACAGGACTACACTGATTATAAAGCGTGTGGTGACTGGCTTTTCTGGATATACATCATGGAGCACGGAGATGTTTCTTACATACCTTTGATGCTGAATTATTATAGGATGCATGATACTAACACCACGGAGAAGTGCATTGCAAATGGCATCAGTGATCATGAGTTGTTCTTAATAACAAACTATTTATATGGCCAAGGATACATCTCAAAAAGAGAGTTGATGAGAAAAAAAGCAATACACTATGATTTTCGTAAATATAGGTATCCTTTTGATAATAAGAACACAGAACTTTTAAGTGAAAAAGAATGGGGTTACTCCTCATTAACCTGGCTGATCGTGAAATATGACCATCTATTAGACAAGATAATAAAAATGATGAAAAGACTCATCATATAGGGCATATGCAAAAGGATAAAGCAAATGAAAATTCTTGCAGTAATCGTAACATATAACCGTAGGAATGATTTACGACATTGTATCTCATCACTTCGGAAGCAGACATTTCGTGGCTTTGACATCTTGGTGGTTAATAATGGAAGTACTGATGGCACAAAAGAGTATATTGACAATGAACAAGGACTGATAGTCATACATCAAGAGAACTTGGGCGGTGCCGGAGGATTCCATGTTGGCGAAAAGTACGCATACGACAATGGTTACGAATGGGTTTGGCTGATGGATGACGACGGTATAGCTGATTCCAAGCAGCTGGAAACATTAATGAAATATGCATCTGAAGATCAACGCCCTGTCCTTAATGCATTGGTCCTTAATAAGGATAAGCCCGATGAGTTGTCCTTTTATGCACCCGTGAAAAGAGCTGATGAACTGAAGGAGAAAGAATTGGCCTTTGAATTTGTGCATCCATTCAATGGGACTCTTATTCATCGTAGCGTGATAGAAAAGGTGGGATTCATCAAGAAAGAGATGTTCATCTGGGGCGATGAGATGGAATATATGGAACGACTGAGGGTGAATGGTTATACCCCTATTACCGTAGTTGGAGCCATACACTACCATCCCAAGGAAAAAGGAAAGATGATGAAGGTATTCCCATTTTGCGACAAATATCAAGTGATGAACAAAACTGCAAAGCTCTCAAAATACTATTATCGGAACATGGGGTATTTACACCAAACTTATGGTCAACACTGGTACACGGGTACAACTTTTGTTTGCCAGAACCTAATAGCTCAACTCATACGTGGAAGACTTAGAGAAGCGACCAAAATGTTGAAGTACTATTTGAAAGGTAGAAGGAATGATTTCTCACTCTAAAGACACGATGCCACTTAAGATTATTCATTGGCCAAATAAGGAGAAGAAAGATTCGTCAGCATGAAAAAGGTAACAGCTTGCCGCCCTAAAACATATAAAACAGGATGTAATTTTAAATTATATCCCTATCTTTCATGGACAAGCTGTGGAGGCGTGGGCATTGAGGGTGCCTATCCTTTAAAATACATAAGAGCGTTCATACATCGCTACGATATTGTTCCAACACTATGGATTAATCATAAAACCGCACGCCTGTGCTTTGTACAAGCGCAATCATTATATTACGACACATTTAGTTCCGTCGCATCACACGAAATCATACCGTTTGTTTGGGACTGTTGGCCTCATTTCGATGACAAGCTTTGCAAATGGATTGCGAGACACGGTGTAAAAGCCTGTATTTTCACATCCAAACAAGCTGCGAGAAGAATAAAGGAACGAATACCGTACCTAAACGTACTGGCATTGACAGAAGGCATTAATCTTGATTTGTATCCAGCAGGGAAACGCCTTATAGATAGAGAGACTGATTTATACACATTTGGCCGACAACCTGAATATGTTTACAACACTCATTTTGCGCCATTATCATTTCTAAGAGGCGGAACGGATAAAGAATTCAAATACCGACTACAGAATTCAAAGGTTACAATTTGTGTACCACGTTGTGATGTGACGCCAGAACAGACAGGCGGGCAAGAAACACTTACGCAGCGATACTGGGAATGCATGCTTTCAAGGGTGGTGATAGTTGGAAGGGCACCAAAAGAACTAATTGATTTAACCGGTTATAATCCTGTGATAGATATTGACATGAACCATTTGGACTGTCAAATAAAAGATATTGTTGGACATGTAACAGATTACCAAGAAATGATTGACCACAACCGCGAGACAGCTCTTCGAATGGGGTCGTGGGACATTCGGATGAAGCAGGTAATGGAGTGGCTACGAGGACTTGGGTATGATGTGTAAAACGACAAGAATCGATGAAGGACATCACTGCTGTAGTTGTAACCTATAATCGGAAAGAACTTCTGATTCGATGCATTAATAGTCTACGCAAACAGACAGTTAGACTGAATGACATCATCGTGGTGAACAATGGCAGCACGGATGGAACAAAAGAATGGTATAGTTTTTTTTTAAAAGAAGAGCCGTCGAATAAAATGGATAAGATATATAGAAAGATGGCATTAAGAAGCTTCGACCGTTTTTTCTCTTATAAGAGAGAACAAACGTTATGGGAGACTTTAAATAGTGGCATCAGCAATTCAATATTATGCTTAAAGAAGAGCAACGATTATGAGCTTTCTAAGATTCATATATGTAGAGTTTTGTGTAGGGTGCTAAAGGAAAAGATCAAAAGCATTTTCTAAGGAAAGGCAGCCCCCATGATGGAAACATAGCAACTTATTTTGCAAGTTTTGCAAGTGCAAATAACATTCACTTTCAACATCTTTCATCATGAAAGTCTTAATTCCTTGTCCTAAAGATTATCTCTCTTCCAATAAAAGAAATCCATTTGTCCGTTTCATCTATAACGGTTTAATTGAGAACGGATTTGAGGTTGTTTGTGACCATCATGAGCTATGGAATGACCCTCTCTGTTATGATGCAATATTCTTTCAATGGCCAGAAGCCGCCTTTGATTGGACTGATTTTGATGTCTTGAAAATTGAACAGAAATTAATTGATTTACGTAATAAAAACATACGAATAATAGCGACTTGCCATAACTTACATTCTCATAACGACAATGAGGACGCAAATAAGCTTTATGACATCCTCTATTCTCATTCTGACGCAATACATCATTTAGGATATTATAGTTTTGAGATGTTTAAGGCCAAATATCCTAATTGCCATCACTTCATTTCACAACATCCAATATTCTATGACATCAAGGCGATGAAATTAGACAAAACAGAATGTAGAGATAGATTGAGATTGCCTGCCAATAAAAAAACAATTCTTTCATTCGGGGAGTTCCGAAGTGATGAAGAAATACGATTATTAGTATCTTTAAGAAAAAGGATAAGCTGCAAAAATGTTATTATTCTTGCCCCGCGTTTACCCACAGGCAGTATACGCAATGGCTTAAGAATCGACAAAACCATTAAATGCATACGCACACGTGCAGACTATTGGCTAAAAAAAATATATTATAAGAAAGTATTTATCGATGACGATATGATACCTTACTATTTTACTGCTTGCGATGTAGTATTTATCCAAAGGAAAGACATTCTCAACTCAGGCAATCTACCATTGGCTTTTTCAGCAGGAAGGATAGTTGTAGGGCCGGACAGAGGCAATGTAGGGGATATACTTAAAAAATGTGGCAATCCATGCTTCGACCCCAACGACACGTCAGATGTGATCAATAAAACAGAATTGGCACTAGAATTGTCAAAGTCTGATGACATTGGTATAAAAAACTATAATTATGCCCACAAATACATGAAGCCACATATAACAAATGAAATCATCTCAAAAACTATAACATATTTGTTGACCAACAAAAATGTACGCGCCATTTCCGATAATTCTATGAAATAATAGTCAAGCGTAGCAAATAATAATGCAAGCACTCGTTTCTGCAATCATCATCACTCACAACAGGTCTGCTCTATTAAAAAGAGCTATTAAGAGTGTCCTTGACCAGTCTTATCATCATATAGAATGTATTGTGGTAGATGATCATTCTACAGACGATACGAGGAACGTATGTGAAAGTTTCCCCTCCGTTCATTACATTTTTATCCCTTCAGAAGAAAGCAAAGGTGGGAATTATGCGCGAAACAAAGGCATTTGCGCAGCAAAAGGCAAATATGTTGCGTTTCTTGATGACGACGACTTCTGGCTGTCAGACAAAATCAAATTACAAGTACAACTGATAGAACAGAACGTTTGTGACCTTGTATATTGCGGTCGGAGATTGGAAATCATTTCTGAAAAAGACATAGTATACCAAGACCACATTCCCTCTTCCAATTCTACAGGAGACATCCACCGTAAGATACTACAAGAGATATGCACAACAACATCTTGTATTCTAGTAAAACGACAAACGTTAGTAGACATCGGTATGTATGACGAAGAACTAAAGTTTTGGCAAGAATATGAATTAGAAATAAGGCTGGCACAGTTTCATCCATTTTACTGTGTATGCAAACCTCTTGTTGTCTATCGCTGCGACAAAAATGATCGTCAACGATTAACTAACAAGTATTACGAATGGAAAAAAGCTGTAAAATATATTCGCCAAAAGCACAGAAATTTATATCAGCAACAATCTCTATTAGAAAAATTGGGGACATGGCAAATGACCACTTATGATGCAATGAATAGAGGAAAAGCAGCGGGGATGCTTTTCCTTCCGGTCTGTCTGAGTCTTTTGTTGTTTATTAGCCATATTCCAAGAAAAATAACAAAATTGCTCTCGTTCTTATAGGGGCTTGAATAGATGAAAAAAGTATTCGCTATACCGCCATTTCGATACCGAGACGCACTCAACTTCAAGATGCAGCCCTATGATGCATGGCTAAGGATCGGCGGATCTGTTTCAAACGAGCATTATCCTTGGAGAGGATTTCGAAGGTTGGCTTTCAAATACAATATTCCAACATTTTGGAATAGTAAACACATAGCTGAGCTGCGATTTGTACAGCCAATCAGCATCAACTTCGACACTTTTCCAGGATATATATATAATGAGATTATTCCAGTCATTTGGGACTGTTGGCCGTCCATCTTTCAGAAGACTTGCCAATGGTTAAAAAAGCATCATGTGCAAACAGCTGTCTTTACCGCTTCACAAACGGCCGATTGCATGAAAAAGCAATTCCCAGATATGGACATATTAGCCATTACTGAGGGAATCGACGTTGATAGGTTTGATGAAGGATTAGTGTTAACAGAACGTATAATAGCGCTGTACGAGATAGGGAGTGTGCAAAGGGGGATGTTCCGAAAAAAATATCCAAAAGATTATAAATCGTTATTCAACAAGCCTGAAGAATGGAGTATAAGAACGCACGAAGAATATAAACGTGTCTTGCAAAATTCACAACTAACGGTTATTTTTCCTCGAAGCATCACGGAACCAGAGGCAGCGCAAGGAGTAGAAACATTAACTCAACGCTACTGGGAGTGTATGCTTTCAAGAATTCTAATGATAGGCCATGCCCCACAAGAACTGACAGAATTAATTGGCTACAATCCTGTCATTGAAATGGATATAAATCATGGTTTGGAGCAGGTAGAGAGCATTCTATCCGACATTAGCAATCCCAAATATCAGGAACTGGTAAACCACAACCGCGAGACAGCTCTTCGAATGGGGTCGTGGGACATTCGGATGAAGCAGGTAATGGAGTGGCTACGAGGAATTGGGTATGATGTGTAAAACGACAAGAATCGATGAAGGACATCACTGCTGTAGTTGTAACCTATAATCGGAAAGAACTTCTGATTCGATGCATTAATAGTCTACGCAAACAGACAGTTAGACTGGATGACATCATCGTGGTGAACAATGGCAGCACGGACGGAACAAAGGAGTGGTTGGTCAGCCAGACGGACCTTGACGTGATTCACCAGGAGAATGTGGGTGGTTCGGGAGGATTCTACCGTGGAATACAGCATGCCTACGAGAAGGGGTACGACTGGATATGGTGCATGGACGATGATGTGTATCCGGAATCAGACTGTTTGAAGTTGCTTTTAGAACAGAACGATAAGAAGACTGGAATACTGTGTCCAATACGCAGGCAGGAGAACGAAACATTCTTAACAGAAGTAAAGATGTTCAATCTAACCAACCCGTTTAAGTCACTTCATACCCATGCACTCCGTTTGGAAGACACAAAAGACAAAGACGCCGTAAGTATAGAAGGGATATCTTTCGAAGGACCTCTAATTAAGAGAGAAGTGATCAAACAGATAGGACTGCCTAACAAGGAACTATTCCTTTTATACGATGATAGCGACTATGGTTATAGAGCTATCTTGGCAGGATGGCGTATTAAACTTGTGACAAAAGCCATTCTGAACAAAGAAATGTTTTTCCAAGATGACAATAGGGTAACACGGGTGCAGAAAAGCAAGTGGAAACTCTACTACCATATACGGAACACTGTTTACTTTAACAGAAAATACGGGAAAAATGCTTTTGTACGTACATTGCGACCTTTCGCTGTACTTATGGAATATGAGGGCTATGTCCTGAAAAATCTGCCATTCAACAACAAATACAACATATCAGATGCGAAGACTTTTTTCCGAGCTTATCTCGACGGAATGAAAGGCAGGTTAGACAGGAGACAATAATACACTTATGATACCAAAGATTATTCACTATTGTTGGTTTGGGCATAATCCTTTGCCAGAACTGGCACAACGTTGTATAGCCTCGTGGAGAAAGTTCATGCCTGACTTCGAGATACGGGAATGGAACGAGGACAACTTCGATGTGAGCATTATTCCATATACGGCTGAAGCATACAGGCAAAAGAAGTATGCGTTTGTCAGCGACTATGCCCGGTTTTGGATTCTCTATCACTATGGAGGACTGTACTTCGACACGGACGTGGAGGTGATTCGCCCCATGGACGACGTCATTGAACGTGGCTGTTTCATGGGGTTTGAGGTTGACCCCGACGGAGAGAATTCACCAGCTATGTATGCACCCAGATATGCTTTTGCTGTTAATCCGGGATTGGGAACTGGCTTTCCAAAAGACCATCACTTTCTGCAAAGAATGATGCACTTGTATGCTACGCTTACTTTTCATCATGCAGAGATGAACCCATGGCTGAAGACCATTGTAGCCTATACAACAGAGATCTTAATGGAAGAGGGCCTTCAAAGCGCGAAGGGAATACAGCAAGTTGGTGACATCACGGTTTATCCGCATGAGTATTTCGCACCCATCAATGTCATTTCAGGAAAACTGCACATCACCCCTAATACCTATACTATACATCACTACATGGGGTCGTGGGACAATAAGAGCCATTCTGCCAAAGACTTCGTAAGGAATATGTTGCCAGAATGGGTGTTTGTCTTGAACAATAGAATAAAGCGCAGAAAATTTAGAATCAAATGAACGCTATTGCAAGGTTCTATACCCTATATTGGATAATCTATTTCCCCACTTGCATCGCATTTAACGACTTGCCGGGGTTTCAAAGTATCGACGAGGCTTTGACGGCACTACTTATCGTCTACACCTTTTACCAAAAACGGAATCCTGACACCAACGAAGAGCCGTGGAAAGAGTATTTCACCTTTTTGGGCATCTTAGCGTTCTATGTGGTGTATTCTCTCATCATGCAGGTGAACGTAGCAGGAGCTGTATGGATTGAGTTTGTACAACAGATAAGGCCCTACTCCATCATCTTCTGTACATGGATACTGAATCCACAGTTTACTGAACGGCAGAAGAAATGGATGCTGACATCGATGGTCATCACATTGGCATCATGGATTTTTCTCCATCCTGAAACGACGCAAAGGGGAGTTGCAGCAGAATTCCCCGTTCTGGGACAGTTGGCTATCTGTACGGGTATGGCGTGGTATCTGTTCACGGAGCAGTCACGAAAGAACACACTGATTGCCACTGCCATCGTATTGACAGGTATGCTAGCACCGAAGTATAAGTTCATGGGCGAGGTTGTGTGCTTCATTGCCTTGTTGTTTTTCTTAAAGAAACAGCTCGACTTCAAGTCACCCAAGACAACCATTGCCATTGTCTTGCTGATGGCAGTGGTGATAACAGTGGTATGGCAGCGCTTCGACATCTATTACATGTCCGGATGGAACAATGCGGCCTTGGCACGACCTATGACCTACAAGACTTCACTACACATCTTATGGGATTACTTCCCTTTTGGTTCTGGAATGGGCACCTTTGCTACGAATGGTGCGTGGGTTTACTACTCACCACTCTATTACGACTATGGGCTGAATACCATTTGGGGACTCGACGCTGGTGGTGGGTTTATTTGCGATGCCTTCTACCCCACACTAGCGCAATATGGTATTGTGGGCACCATCCTATTCTGCATCTTCTGGAAGCGTAGGCTGAAAGCCATCAACGAAATTGAGGGCATGCGCTACTATAGAATAGCACTTTTAGTGTTCTTCTGCCTTGCCATCGAACAGACGGCCGATTCATCCTGGCTCTCTGGCAAGGGCATGGGCTACTGTATGTTGTTAGGGCTTTGTATGAATGCGAACCTAAACAGGTCTGATAATGAAGACGATGACATCATGGAAGATGAAGATGATTTGGAAGACGCTGATGAAATTGAGCCTCGCTCCGAGCTTTCTTTGGGATAAGCTCTGGGCGCCCGTCTGGAAACGGGCTATGAAACAGTGTGGCAAAGGAGTCTACCTGCGCCCAATGTTGTCTGACATCAAAGGACTAGAGAACCTGTCGATAGGCGACGGCACATCCATACCGAAGGGCAGCACGTTCTATTGCACAGAGGCCCCGCTGACCATTGGGAGGAAGGTGATTTTCGGCCCCAACCCCACCATCGTCACAGGTGACCACCGAATAGATATCATCGGTAAATATATCATTGATGTTACAGTTGATGAGAAACTGCCAAAGAACGATGCTTCTGTAGTCATTGAGGATGACGTGTGGTGTGGAGCCAACGTGACAATACTGAAGGGTGTGACCATCGGCCATGGCAGTGTCATTGCTGCCGGAGCGGTGGTAACACAATCGTTCCCGCCCTACTCCATCATCGGCGGCGTACCAGCCAAACTCATCAAAATGCGCTTTACGGAAGAACAAGCCAAGGAAAACGACATGCTGTTATATGGGAAATAAAAGAGTGTTGGTTGTCGGTTCTGCCGAGCAGAGTGCGGGCGGTGTGGCTTCGGTCATTCGGTTGATGAAGAATATGCCTGCATGGAAAGAATTCAACTGCTATTGGCTCGGCACACAGATTCAACGTAGCTACTTGTGGAAACTGTGGTATGCAGTGAAAGCCAACATTCTGGCGATATTCATAATCTGGCGATATGACATCGTGCATTTCCATACCGTACCCGACAGAATCTGCCTCGTCATCCAGATGCCCATATTTCTGCTGGCAGTTTTAGGAAGGAAACGCATCATCATGCACATCCACATGGGCAACCAGTTGAAAAACCACACGCAAAACAGGTTGTTCCTGTGGTGCCTGAAGCGGGCAAACCTCATCATCCTATTAGCGAAGAAGTGGCAGAAGTTGTTCCAAGAAGAGTACGCAGACATCACAACTCCCACCACCGTATTATATAACGCCTGCGAGGAAGTGCCGGAAGTGCCCTTTGAAGAGAAAGAGAATATCATCATCATGGCGGCCTACTTCAATGAAAACAAGGCTCCTGACCTGTTACTGAAAGCATGGCAGAAGATTGGAAGACAGCATCCTGACTGGAGAGTTTATATGTTGGGCAATGGTGAAGTGGAGCGATATCAGCGAATGGCGAAAGAGATGGGTCTGGCAGACACCGTAACGTTTACAGGCTATATCGTCGGAAAAGAAAAAGAAGATTTCTTCCGCAAGGCCTGCATCTTGTGCATGTGTTCCTACGAAGAAGGATTCCCCATGGTGGTCCTGGAAGCATGGGCATACAGCATCTGCGTGGTCACGACTCCTGTGGGCGGTCTACCTGACGTGTTGGAGGATGGCCGCAACGCTTTGGTTTTTGATTTCGGTAACTGGGAAGGTATGGCAGATAGACTCTCATACATCATTGAGCATGAAGGCACGCGAAAGAACATGGCTGATTATTCCAGAATATTTGTATATGAGCATTTTTCAGCAGACACAATTAGTAATGAAATGACTGCCATTTATCATTCACTGACAAGCAAAGAGCATGATATTTAGTGTTCATCCACCTAATACTCTCCAGCAAATCATCCCATGATATTATTCGTATATATGGGCACCTATAACGGAGCCACAAGTGATTATGTTTTCCTTTCAGACCAAGATGACATTTGGCATCCATTGAAGATATCAAAAACATAAGACCTGCTTATCAGGGAGAGCAAAAACATGTGTATGGTAGGTTTTGATATAGTTACTCCAAAACTCAAAAGAATTGGCACTGTATTTTATGAGAAAGAGCCTCGATGGCGATTTAGGAGAAATACGAAACTATATAGTTTCAGTTGCGGCTTTACACGCCATGAGTTCAATTCGTTTTTACCGTTTCCTAACATTCCACTTCACGATAACTTTATAATGTTGGTATCCCAATTCAAGGACAATTATGGAATTGTGAATAAAGTTCTTGCACAACACCGTTGGAGCGGCACACATAATGTCAGTTCGCATATAGACTCAAGTCCTTTTGTAATTAAATTGGTTTCGTCTAAAACAAATAATCGTCGCTTATTGGAGATTCATAAAAAGTTGGAACTGTTTTGATTATCTACGATGAAGGTATTAGTTAGTGCATACGCATGCTCACCATATTTGGGCAGTGAACCAGGGATGGGGTGGAACTGGTGCGTGAACCTAGCAAGCCATTGCGAACTACACATTATAACGGAAGGTGAGTTCCGAGACAAGATTGAGGAAATGGTTCCGACGTTAGTTCAGGGTGCAAACATGCATTTCTATTATCTTCCTGTTACGGAGAAAGTCAGGCGGATGTGTTGGAACCAAGGCGACTGGCGTTTCTACTATTACTACAGGAAATGGCAGAAAAAGACTTTGGAGTTGGCAAGGAAGATTTGCGAAGATGAGGCTATAGACATTCTGCATCAACTAAACATGATTGGGTTCCGTGAACCTGGATATTTGTGGGAAATAAGCAAAGAAACTGGTATCCCGTTTGTGTGGGGACCTATAGGCGGTTTGAAACAATTTCCCATGCAATACACCGAAGGGGCATCGTGGAAAATGAAGACTTTCATGCTCATCAAGAACCGTCTAAACACATGGCAAATCAAGCATAGCTGGAGGGTGGGTTTAGCCATGAAACAGGCATCCTTGCTTATTTCAGCCATTCCTGATTCAAATAAGGCAATAAAAAAACACAAACACTTGGAATCTATAATTATCCCAGAAACAGGAACAATCGTTGAAACCTATCCTATTGCCAATCGGGAAAGATTCTTGAATGATTCGTTGACAATCATCTGGGTCGGGAAATTTGATTTCAGGAAAAGATTAGACTTAGCGATCAAGGCCATTGCAACTGTTGCAAACAGAAAACTCATGCTCAAAGTATTTGGAACTGGAAGCAAGGAACAAGAAGAATACGCTAAGGAGTTATCCAAACAAGTGGGTATAGAGGACAGGATACAATGGATGGGTAGTTGCCCAAACAAACAAGTGATAGAGGAAATGAGAAATGCAGACTTGTTCCTATTCACAAGTGTTAACGAAGACACTTCAACTGTTGTTTTAGAAGCCATCAGTAATCGTCTCCCCGTGCTATGCTTTGACACTTGCGGCATGTCTGCTGTCATCACAGAACAAGTGGGAATAAAAATCCCCCTGTCTACCCCCGAACAATCTATCAAAGACTTTGCAAACAGAATAGCATACCTCTATGACCATCGCAACACTTTAGTGGCAATGTCACAAAACTGTCAGCAAAGAGCAGAAGAACTATCGTGGGAAAACAAAGCCAAAAAGATGATGTCGCTGTATGAGGATGTGCTGAAGAACAAAAACAATGCTCAAACTCTCTGAACTATATTTGGTGGGCTCCAAGGACGAACTGGGCATGATTCCTGAGGGCAAGGTGCTCATCAACACCATCAATGCGCACTCATATAATGTGGCGCAGAAGGATGCGGCATTTGCAGAGGCTTTGACCAAGGGCGATTACCTGATTCCCGACGGGGCCAGCATCGTGAAGGTCTGCCGATGGACGAAGGCAAAGTCGCAGCCGAAGGAGAGAATCGCCGGATGGGATCTTTACACCTTCGAAATGCAAAGGCTAAACGATAAAGGGAAAAAGGGAAATGACAAAGAGCGAGTGATGTTCATGGGCAGCTCAGACACGGTGCTGGAAAAGATACGGCAGAGGGCAGCGGTGGACTATCCAAACATTGAGGTCGTCACCTATTCGCCTCCTTACAAGGCAGAGTTCTCCGACGAGGACAACGCGGCCATCGTCAAAGCCATCAACGAGGCTTGCCCTGACCTGCTGTGGATAGGCATGACCGCGCCCAAACAGGAGAAATGGGTGTGGCAGCACTGGAGCGAGCTCGACATCCACTGCCATGTGGGCACCATCGGTGCGGTGTTCGATTTCTATGCAGGCACTGCGAAGCGGGCTCCATTGTGGTGTCAGCAGCACTCGATGGAATGGCTCTACCGCCTGCTGAAGGAACCAAAGCGCATGTGGCGCAGATACCTGCTGGGCAACCCACTCTTCATCATCAACGTGCTGAGGGAACGCACAGCCAAGAAAACAAGATAACACACACATGACTCGGCGAAACAACCAAACAAACACGCTCATCAAACGGATAGTTATCGTAGGCGATCTGCTGCTGCTCAACGGACTGCTGTTGATCTTCCGTTGGTTGCATCCTGCCATGAGCCAATGGAGCAATAACATCACTGAGGTGTTCTGGCTGGTATGCAACATGGCGATGCTGTTGGCTCAGTGGAAGTTCAGCACCATCATACATCTGCGACTGGTGTCTGGCGGCGACATCCTGCGCAGAGTGTGCGAGCTAATCATTGCGCAGACCACCATCGCCTATATCGTGATGAAAGCAGTGGAGATGTCGGTACCCGTGGGCAAACTGTTGTTGCTGATGGGGCTCAGCATGATTGTTCTTCTCATCACAGTGCGCCTCTTCGAGCGTTATGCCATCAAACGCTTCCGCCAGGCGGGCATGAACACCCGGACAGTGTCGTTCATCGGTGCTGATCCTGCACTCGCCACGCTATACAACAGGCTGGACACAGACACCACCCTGGGCTATCGTGTGAAGGGATACTATGCAGACACGGAGCTTAGCTTTGAAGGCAATCTTAACGACAGCGAGAGCAAAAGCAGAGAGAGTGCTTTCTTGCGGTTAGGGTCGAAGCTCAAGCTGATGGAGGACGTCAAAGCAGACAAGGTGCTTGACCTGGGCGATGAGGTATATGTCTGTCTACCGCGAACCGAACGCGAAGAAATACGGGTGCTGTCCGACTACTGCGACCGCCACGTCATACATTTCTATTATTTACCAGCCACGGAGGACAGGCTAGACCTGAACCTGAAACGCGAGTTCCTCGACGACATGGAGGTGTTCACCACCCACGAGGTGCCTTTGGAGAACATTGTCAACAGAGTGATGAAGCGTGGGTTCGACATCGTTGTTTCATTCCTTGTCCTGCTCTGTATTCTGCCACTGCTGCCTTTCATCGCCCTCCTCATCGTCATGCAGAGCCCCGGTCCCGTCTTCTTCCGTCAGCAGCGCACGGGCATCAATGGCAAGGTATTCATGTGCTACAAGTTCCGCTCCATGCACACCAACCAAGAGGCTGACAGGCTGCAGGCCACTGAAGACGACCCAAGGAAGTTCCCCTTCGGCAGCTTTATGCGAAAATACAACATCGACGAGCTACCGCAATTCTGGAATGTGCTGACGGGCAACATGAGTATCGTGGGACCACGGCCTCACATGCTGCTGCATACCCAGCAATATTCACAATTGATTGGTTCCTACATGGTGCGCCACTTCGTAAAGCCTGGCATCACCGGCTGGGCACAGGTGACGGGATTCCGCGGCGAGACGAAGGAATTGTGGCAGATGGAAGAACGCGTGAAGCGCGACATCTGGTACATCGAGAACTGGAGCATCTGGCTCGACCTGCGCATCATCTGGATAACCATAAAGAGCCTCTTCATTCACGACGAGCACGCCTACTAAGGTCTGCGGGCAAGCTGTAGCAGTCCGCCCTGCAAGTCGAGGGCGTGACAAAGGCGTTTTTAGTTAGGTGCCTGCCGGTAGCAGAAATAGGCGATGACGATGAAGAGGAGGTTGGGCAGCCATGCTGCAAGCATGGGCGGCATGTTGGCCTGTATGGCGAAGGTAGCCGATACGGTCTGCAGCAGGATATAGGTGAACGAGAGGGCCAGGCCGATGCCTAACGCGAGGCCCATGCCGCCCTTGCGCTTGCGGGCGGACAGCGAGGCACCGATGATGGTGAGGATAAACGAGGCAAAGCTGGTGGCGATGCGCTTGTGATATTCCACCTCGTATTGCACCACATTGGTGGATCCGCGTTCCTGCTGCTTCGAGATGTAGCGCAGCAGCTCAGGTGAGGTAAACTGTTCCTGCTGACCCTTCGAGTAGACCAGATCCATAGGCTCCATCATAATCATGGTGTCAATCTCGGCTCCGGTCTCAATCTTTTCCCTCAAGCCCTTCAGCGTGCGTATCTTATAGTTGGTGGCCTTCCAATGGTAGCGGCTGTCGCTGATGGTGTCATACTGGATGACGTTGGCAGTCATCTGGCTTACCAGTTTCTTTTGTTCAAACTTATAGAGGGCGAAGCCGTAGCCTCGCTTCGAGTTGTTGTCGTACTGCTGGATGCTGGCCACGATGCCCGGCCCCACCTGCAGGGCAACATTCGAGGCTGATGTCTGTTTCTTCTTGTTCTTGTACAGGGTCTCAAAGTTCTGTCTCACAATGTTTCCGCCGGGGATGACGTAGGCCCCGAGGAAGAAGTTGATGCCCGCAATGAGGGCTGCCGACAGCATATAGGGCCGCAAGAGCCGGCGGAAGCTGGTGCCAGAGGCCAGCATGGCTATGACCTCGCTGTTGCCGGCCAGCTTCGACGTGAAGAAGATGACGGCAATGAAGACGAAGAGCGGTGAGAAGAGGTTGGCGAAATAAGGGATGAAATTGGCGTAGTAGTCGAAGATGATGGCTCGCCACGGTGCATGGTTATTGGCAAACTTCGCCATGTTCTCGTTGAAGTCGAACACGATGCTGATAGAGATAATCAGCAGGATGGCGAAGATGTAGGTGCCGATGAACTTCTTGATGATATACCAGTCGAGACGCTTCATTGATGGCGTTTTAGCTTTTTCATTATCACGTAATGACGTTATCACGTTATCACGTGATAACGTCATTACGTCTTTTCGTTATATTCTTTTCCCGAGGTCTTCTATGACGCTGCGCTTCCAGTGGGTGAAGTCGCCGGCGATGATGTGCTGGCGGGCGTCGGTCACTAAGCGGAGGTAGAAGGCGAGGTTGTGGATAGAGGCTATCTGCAGGGCCAGCAGCTCCTGTGCCTTGAAGAGGTGGTGCAGGTAGGCCTTGGTGTGCAGCCGGTCGATGTAGCAACCGTCGGGGTCGATGGGGCTGAAGTCCTGCTCCCACTTCTTGTTGCGCAGGTTCATCGTGCCGTGGTAGGTGAAGAGCAGCGCGTTGCGCCCGTTGCGGGTAGGCATGACGCAGTCGAACATGTCGACGCCGCGCTCTATGGCCTCGAGGATGTTCTGCGGCGTGCCCACACCCATCAAGTAGCGTGGCCGGTCCTTGGGCAGGATGGCGTTCACCACCTCTATCATCTCGTACATCACCTCAGTAGGCTCGCCTACGGCCAGACCGCCGATGCTCATGCCGCCCTGACCGTCGCCTATCGTGGGCAACAGGTCGCACACATGCTTGGCGGCATCCTCGCGCAGGTCTCTGTATTTGCAGCCCTGCACGATGGGGAAGAGCGTCTGCTGATGGCCGTAGAGCGGCTCCGTCTCGTTGAAGCGCTTGATGCAGCGTTCCAGCCAGCGCTGCGTCAGACCCAATGACTTTTTCGCATACTGATAGTCGCTCTCGCCCGGCGGACACTCGTCGAGCGCCATCATGATGTCGGCACCGATGATGCGCTGCGTGTCCATCACGTTCTCGGGCGTGAAGATATGCTTCGAGCCGTCGATGTGACTGCGGAACTCGCAGCCCTCCTCCCTCAGTTTGCGGATGCTGGTGAGCGAAAAGACCTGAAAGCCGCCCGAGTCGGTCAGAATGGGCCGGTCCCAAGTGTTGAACTGATGCAGGCCGCCCGCCTTCCTCAGTATCTCTAAGCCGGGACGCAGGTAGAGGTGGTAGGTGTTGCCCAGGATGATCTGTGCCTGCACCTGCTCTCTCAGCTCGCTGAAGTGCACGCCCTTCACCGTGCCGCAGGTGCCCACGGGCATGAAGATAGGTGTCTGAATCTGTCCGTGGTCGGTGGTGATGAGGCCGGCGCGGGCGTCGGAGGCTGGGTCGGTGTGCTGTAGCTGGAAGGTCATGGGACTTATGAGACTTATGGGACTTATGAGACTTATGGGACTTATGGGACTTATAGGACTTATAGGACTTATGGGATCTATTAGACTTATTAGACCTATGAGGCCTATGAGTTATTGAGCAGGATGGGCCTCTTCCGTGATGTCGAAGGCCACGGGATTCTTCACCAGCTCGTCGGTGAGGGCGAAGGCCCACACGTCCTGCACATCCTCGACATAGTGGAAGGTGACGCCCTTGAGGTACATCTCGGGTATCTCGAGGATGTCCTTCTCGTTCTCCTGGCACATCACGATGTCGGTGATGCCGGCACGCTTGGCGGCGAGAATCTTCTCCTTGATGCCGCCCACGGGCAGCACCTTGCCACGCAGGGTTATCTCGCCCGTCATGGCTGTGTTCTTGCGCACCTTGCGCTGTGTCAGCGCCGAGGCTATCGAGGTGGCGATGGTGATGCCCGCCGACGGGCCGTCCTTCGGCGTGGCGCCCTCGGGCACGTGGATGTGGATGTTGTAGTTGTCGAAGATGCGGTAGTCGATGCTGAGCACGTCGGCGTGGGCCTTCACATACTCTAAGGCCAGCACGGCGCTCTCCTTCATCACGTCGCCGAGGTTGCCGGTCAGCGTCAGCTTCTGGCCCTTGCCCTTCGACAGCGATGTCTCGATGAACAGTATCTCGCCGCCCACGCTGGTCCAGGCCAGTCCGGTGACCACGCCGGCATAGTCGTTGCCCTGGTAGATGTCGCGATAGAAAGGCGGCTTGCCCAGCAGGTCTTCGAGCGACGAGGGCGTAATCTTGGCCCCCTCTACTGCCCCCAAGGGGGCTTCATTACCCTTGCGGACATTTGTGTCCCCCTCGGGGGACGACAGGGGGGCTTTTGTTGCAAATTTGTACGCCAGCTTGCGCAGCGCCTTGTTTATCTGCTTCTCCAGCTGGCGCACGCCGCTCTCACGGCTGTACTGCTCGATGATTTTCTCGATGGCAGCCTTGTTGAACGTGGGCTTCGGTTTCACCGTGTTCAGGCCCGTGTTCTCCAGTTCGCGGGGTATGAGGTGGCGCTTAGCTATCTCTATCTTCTCTTCGGTGATATAGCCGCTCAGCTCTATAATCTCCATGCGGTCGAGCAGTGGCTTGGGTATGGTGCTGAGGTTGTTGGCCGTAGCGATGAAGAGCACCTTCGACAGGTCGTAGTCCACGTCGAGGTAGTTGTCGTGGAAGGCGGTGTTCTGCTCTGGGTCGAGCACCTCGAGCAATGCCGATGCGGGGTCGCCGTTGATGGTGGCCTGCGTCACCTTGTCTATCTCGTCGAGGATGAAGACGGGGTTGCTCGACCCGGCCTTCTGTATGCTCTTGATGATGCGTCCAGGCATGGCGCCGACGTATGTGCGGCGGTGTCCGCGAATCTCGGCCTCGTCGTGCAGGCCGCCTAAGGAGATGCGCACATACTTGCGCTTCATGGCGGCTGCCACGCTCTTGCCCAGTGAGGTCTTGCCCACGCCCGGAGGGCCGTAGAGGCAGAGGATGGGACTCTTCAGGTCGCCGCGCAATGAGAGCACAGCCATATATTCCAGGATGCGCTCCTTCACCTTCTCCATGCCGTAGTGGTCGCGGTCCAGAATCTTCTGTGCCCGCTGCAGGTTGAGGTCGTCCTTGGTGTACTCGCCCCACGGTAGGCTGACGAAGGTCTGCAGATAGCTGAGCTGCACGTTGAAGTCGGGCGACTGCACCTGCAGGCTGTCCAGCTTCTCTATCTCCTTATAGAAGGTGGCCTCCACCTCCTCCGACCATTTCTTGTCTCTGGCCTTCTCTATCAGGGCGGCCTTCTCGGGCGACGAGCCACTGCCTATCTCAGCCTGCAGGTTCTTGATTTGCTGTTGCAGGAAGTAGTTCTTCTGCTGCTCGTCCAGGTCTTCGCGGGTCTTGTTGCGGATGTCGGCCTTCAGGTTCTGCAGGTTGATCTCGCGGTTGAGGGCCTTCATCGTGAGGAAGAGGCGCTCCTTCATCGAGTCGACGCTGATAAGGTTGTTTTTCTCCTTGGTGGAGAAGGGCATGTTCGAGCAGACGAAGTTCAGCGCCATCATATTATTAGAGATGTTGCGTATGGCAAAGCTGGCCTCGTCGGGTATGTCGTCGCTGATGTTGATGTATTCCTCCACCTGCTTGCGCAAGTCGTCCATGGCTGTCTTCCACTCCTTGTCGCGCTTCTCTGGCATGATTTCCGGAGCGCTCTCCACTACGCCCGTGAGGAAGGGCACCTCTGCGCTGATGTCCTTCAGTCGCAGACGTCCCAGCCCCTGTATGATGGCTGTGACGGCACCATTGGGCAGGGTGAGCTGCTTCACCACCTTGGCAAAGACACCGTAGGTGAAGAGGTCTTCCAATCCAGGCTCTTCCACGTCGGGGTCTTTCTGACACACGATGCCAATCAGCGTGCCTGACTTCTCGGCCTTGCGCACCAGCCTCATGCTGGACTCGCGGCCTATCAATATGGGCGAGACGACGCCCGGGAAGAGCACCAGGTTCCTGACGGGCAGGATGGGCAGCTCGCTCGGCAGATCTACATCTATCAGGCTTGAAAAATCTCCGTCTATGTCGGCAATCATCGAGAATGCCTTGTTGCTGTGACTGTCACTCATTCTTCTTTTTCCTTGTTTTTAGCCTGCAAAATTACACATTTTTCTTCACAATAGCTCAAAGTGCTGAAAGAATTACGAATAATTAGTGTTTTTCTTGGCTTAGGTTAGTCATGGCTTTTTCTGATGTCCTTGTGTTTACGGCATCACTGCGTCGTTTACGCGGAAAGCAGGCGAGAAGTGTACAGAGCCTCTGTACAGTGTGTACAAAGGCTCTGTACACTTCTAACAAAACTTTGCTTTTCTCGACCGCGTGCTCAGCTCTATCGCTCTTGCTACCGAAAGCTTTCAAGATATTGCACTTCCATATAACAAAAATGCTGTTACTCGGGGCTTCATTTTTAGGTATTGCCTAATTCATTACTCGGAAATGAAAGAAAAACAAGTTTTCCTTTTGCATTTCACTCGTTTATTCGTAACTTTGGCTTTGCCGAAGTTACTAACACTTGGAAATGAAAAGAAAAACAAGTTTTCCTTTTGCATTTCACTCGTTTATTCGTAACTTTGCCGCCGATGAAGAACAGCTATTTTGCTTTCCGGCAGTTCACTGTCTGGCAGGAGCGGTGCGCCATGAAGGTGGGTACGGACGGGACGCTCTTGGGGGCGTGGGCCTCTGTGCCAAATGTTGAAGGGACAGTGCGTGTCCTCGATGTGGGTACGGGCACCGGCCTCATCGCCTTGATGATGGCACAGCGGTTTCCCGAGGCACGGGTGGTGGGCATCGACATCGATGCCGACGCCGTCCTTCAGGCGCAGGAGAATGTTGCTGCCTCGCCCTTCTCCGACCGCGTCACCATCCTCCAACAGGACTTTGCTGATGCTGCCCCGTCCTTTTCCGACCGCGTTGCCATCCTTCGGCAGGTCTTTGCTGATACTGTGGAAAGCAGTGAGAGAGGGTGGCACGCCATTGTCTGCAACCCGCCGTTCTTCACACAGTCCCTGCCCTGCCCCGACGACAAACGGACGATGGCACGCCATGACGGCACGCTGACCTACCGCACACTGGCCACCAACGCCTGGCAATTGCTGCGCGACGACGGCGAGCTGAGCGTCATCGTGCCTGCCGACCAGCAGCAGCGCATGGATGCCGAGGCTTCGTTGGCCGGACTCTTCAAGAGCCGTGTGTGCATGGTGAAGACCTCGTCGGCCAAGCCGCCTAAGCGAGTGCTTCTGGCTTACAGGAAGCATCCCGCCGTGCTGCAGCGGCAGGAGCTAACCATCGGCAGCGCCGCGTATCACGAACTGACAAAAGACTTTTACCATGAAGATTACCATTCTGCAGACTGACATTGCATGGTCAGCACCTCAAGAGAACATCAAGCGGGCGGAGCGGCTGATGAGCGAAGCAGCGGCCGATGGCATGAGCGACACGCTCTTTGTGCTGCCCGAGATGTGGGCCACCGGCTTCTGCGTAGCGCCTGAAGGCATAGCCGAAGACGAGGAGCAGAGCGAGGCGCTAACATGGATGAAAGATACGGCGCGGAGCAAAGAGTGTGCCATCAGCGGCAGCTTGGCCGTGCGCACGAGCGACGGCAAGTACCGCAACCGCCATTACTTCGTCACGCCTGCCACCACCGTGTTCTACGACAAGCGCCACCTGTTCCGCCACGGCGGCGAGGACACGTTCTTCACCGCTGGCCAAGAGGCAGTGGTGGCCGAGTGGAAGGGCCTTCGCCTGCTGTTGCAGACGTGCTACGACCTGCGCTTCCCCGTCTTCTCACGCTACGGCAGAAGCCCTCTCTCACCTTCCGCTGCCCCTTTCTCCCCCCTCCTTTACGATGCCATCATCTACGTCGCCAACTGGCCTGCGAAGCGGCAGCTGGCGTGGGAGACACTCACCCGTGCCCGTGCCATAGAGAACCAGTGCTGTGTGGTGGCCGTCAACCGTGTGGGCAGCGACACAGCCTGCGACTACATCGGCGGCTCGGCCATCATCGACCCGCTGGGTCGCACGATGTCCGCCTGCTCCGCCGGTGTGGCTTGGTGCAGCTCCGACGTGGATGGTGCCGACATTGCGAAGGCCCGTCAGCGCTTCCGTGTGCTCGACGACCGTGACCTGCCAGCCGCTGTCAGAACCCTATCTTAGGTCTTTGTTCCCGTCGCTGCTCCAATTGTAGCCGCATGGCCTCATAGCGTTTAGCAGTGTCAGCCGGCGTTCGTGGCTTTGTTTCGCTCACCACCTGCTCCATCAGTTGCTGTGTGATGAGTGCGTCAGTGCGCGATGCCCTCAATGCCGCCTGATGTGCGACGTATGCCACCTCGCTGGCTATGTAGCCTTCTGTCAGGCGTGCCAGGCGTTGGCAGTCGATGTCGGCAGCCTTGGGCCGATTCTTCAGATGAATGTCAAACAGCTGCTGCCTTGCCTCCTCGTCGGGCATGGGCACATAGATGAGATGGTCGATACGTCCTCTTCGCAGCACCGCAGTGTCGATGAGCAGCGGCTGGTTGGTCGTTGCAATGACAAACACCTGGTCCTCTCCGCAGTTGTTGAGCTGTGTGAGGAACTCATTGACCTCTGCGCTTTGACCGGCGTTTTGTGTTTGTGTGCGCTGCGGCACGAGTGCCTCAAACTCGTCGAAGCAGAGTACACAGGGTGCCGCTGCACGCGCCTCGTCGAAGAGCAGTGCAATCTTCTCCTGCGTTCCGTGTATGTAGATGCTGGCCAGATCCGATGACTTCACGAAACGGAAATTGTAGCCCGCTTCTTCAGCAAAACGCTCGGCAATGAACGTCTTTCCGCATCCCGGCGGTCCGTAAAGCAACATACCGTTGGGGATATTCAAACAGTAGCGCAATGCCCGCTCACGGTCACGCAGCACGTAGAGCACCTCTTCACTGAGCAGTTTCTTCAGCTCTTTCATGCCTGCCACATCGGCAAAGCCACCGCCCTGTACCTTGGCAAAACCCTTTGCATGGTCAGACGGCGAAGGGTTAAGAGACGAGAGCAGATGGTCGGCACGTCCCGTCAGCGCCAGCAGGAAGTCGTTGGCACTGCTGAAACGACAGGAAGCATCGTCAGCCAAAGCCTTTGAGAGGACGCGCGTCAGCCTGTCAACGCCGCCCCACTGCTTCCCGCCATTGGAAGGAAGTTGCAGGTTGGGGATGCGCAGCGGCTGTTCTGCCTCCATGCCAAACACCATGCGGAACAACAGGCGCCCTGCGGCATAGAGGTCGTCAGCCACGGAGACGCCCTCGGCATCAGCGGCCTGTGCGAAGTCGGTAAGGCGGAAATCGTCGAGAGTCCCCGTGAGGTCGAGCAGGATGGACTGCTGACCGATGGCCCGATGTGCAATGCCCTGGCGGTGCAAGTCGTTGAGCAGACGCAGAAGGGCTGCCGTGAGTTGGCAGGCGTCCTCCACAGTCATGACCGACAGCCGCCGCAGCCGGTCGGCCAGTGTCTCGCTACTCACAAATTGCGTCACCATATAATGACGGTTGTCTTCAGCTATGCCGCTATCAATGAACTGGCAGACATTAGGATGCAGAATGTTTCGGCGCAGCGTCACCTCAGACGGCTCAACTACTGCCTGTCCCCTTCCCAAGAGTGCTGGATGTTCGTCTGACATTCTCTCAGCAGAAGGGAAGCTGGCAGGGGTGAACAGCTTCAAGAAACAGAGCCGCCCTTGGCTGCTGCGCACACGGTACAGCTCGCCGCCAGTCTGCTCTCCGATGTAGAAGAGCACGGTATAGCCACCTATGATTTGTCCTTTCTGATAAGTCATAAGAGGTGAGAATGGCGTTAATAGAGCAGCCGGTGAAAGCGTTCGTCGCCATCGTCGGTTGCGGTTCTTTTTTGAGTAGAAGATGAGGACCCCGATTGGCCTTCAGGCTGGGGAGGTTTGATCTTCATAGCGTAGATGGCATTGGCATAGGCATTGAGCTGTTCCAATGTAGTGCCCTGTTCAATGATTTGCTTCGTGCTGTCAATGAGCTTGCGTGCCTTGTCGGCGTTGGTCCAATCATATTGATGGAAGTACAGATCCTGACTGCTCACCCAGTTTACTAGCCACTGCATTTCGAGCAGTCTTTCCTTCTGTTTCTTCATCATACCAGCGAGGCGCTTGGCCGTCTTCTCGTCTTTAGACTCCAGCACCTCATCCACCTGTGCCTGCAGTTCCTTCAGCCGCAACTCGCCCTGGCTGTTGCCCAGACAGGCTTGTGCAGTCTTCAACTCCTCTAGAGCGTGCAGCAGCACACTCTTGGTATGTTCCCACTCCGATGCCCCTTCGAGCGCCTCAATACGGCGCAGCACCTCTTTCAGGTGTTGCAGCACAGCCTTCTTCTCGGTGTTCACGCGGTTGTCGGCCTCAACGTCGGCCAGCAACTGTTGAAGGTGTGACACATCTATTCCGTTCTCGGCCATCATGGCCAGACTACCGTATGCGCTGGCAATGTCGGCGATGATGCGTTGTGCCGCCTCAGCCACCGAGTGCATACGGCTGGTGTCAAGATGTTTCTCCACCGTGCAGTCCTGCTCAGGGAAATAGGCCTCAAGCGTCATCTGCTCGCTGCTGTCTACCCGCAGCGTCACCTCAACGATGCTTCCCTTAGGTATGAGGCAGGGCACCTCGTCGCCAGTGATGACAACGTCGGCCACCCACTCATAAAGATATGCCCTGGCGAGATGCTGATAGCTGTCAGCCTGATAAACGGGAATCTTTACCATGTCGTCCTCAACGCCTGGCCGCAACTGGCAAGTGGTATGGCGGTTGCGTATGACGCCTACGGCGGGCAGGGACTTGTTCTTTTCCAAACCCATGAAAGGCATGAACACGCCATCGGCCTTCTGCTCACTCCACACGGAGATGCCTATATGATAGGGCAGCACAGCACTGCCCACACGCGTGCCTTGCAGGATGGTAAACGAGTCTGGCGATGCCTCCAGGGCATTGCCTTTCTCATCGGTAAGGCTGATGTTGAAAGCGTTGGCCCTGCCTTCAACCAACTGTACGGTCACAACCCTGCCCTGAGTGTTCACCTCCACCCTGCCACTGTCCCAGGCTTTGTCGGCTCTTGTCAGCAAGGCTGTCACTTTCGTGTATTTCTGTCCCAGTGCCAACTTCAGACTCACCCAGTCGGTCAGCTCTACGGTTGTAGCCTCGTATCCCACCTCCAGCTGTATGGCACGGGGCGACAGGGAAGTGTTGGGCGATGAGGGTTGGATGAGGTCGATGGTGGAGGCGTAGAGCGCAGCACCAGTAGCCACAGCAGTCATGGGGTCAATGCTGTTATCCACCACGGGAGCTATCTGTTCGCTGAGCATCTGCTGCACTAAAGGCAGACGCGTAGGTCCTCCCACCAGAATTATCTTGTTGAGATTGCTTCCTGTCAAATTGTTGCGGCGTAACAGCTCAAGACAGCTGTCAACGGCTTTCTGCAGCGATGGGCGCATCACGCTGAAAGCCTGTTTCTGTGTAATGGTGAGATCGAGTTCCATCTCTTCACCGTCATCGTCGCAGCCCAGCTCGCCCAAGTTTGAAAGGATGTCATCCTGCCCGTTCACTGAGAGATGAATCTTCGCCTCTTCGGCGTATGTCTTCAAGGCTTCCCTCAGCAGCTGACGCTTTTGTTCGTCGGCCAGTGTATTCTGCAGCGAGAAGTTGGCCCCAAGGTGGGGCAGCAACAGCCGGTCGACGATGGCGTAGTCGAGGTTCTTGCCGCCTAAGTAGTTGTCGCCCTCTGTATCGGCCACACGTATAATGCCGTCCTCAACACGCAGCAATGCGGCATCGAAAGTTCCCCCGCCAAAGTCGAACACCAGCCAGCAACCGTCCTTCTGTGTGGCCGACAGTCCGTAGGCCATAGCGGCAGCAATAGGCTCCTGCAGCAACTCGCACTGTGTAAATCCAGCCTGCTCAGCCGCTTGCAGCGTGGCCGTCTTTTGGTTGACGGTGAACTTTGCCGGCACGGTGACAACAGCGGCCTGCGGCTGTTCGTCGGTTACCAGAGCCTTCAGTGCCTTGAGTACCTGGGCCGAAAGGTCTATGCTGCTGTAGTCGTGCTGCATGTGACTGCTGTGGTAGACAGTATCGGTGCCCATAGTGCGTTTGAACTCCTGAAAGGTGTTCTGGCTCTCTGTCCGCCATGTGAGTGTGGCCCGGCGATTGTCTAACTTCAGGTCGTTGTAGGCGCTTTCACCCACCTTGATGTTCTGACGGCGGGTAAACGACACGCACGAGGGCATGACCTCACGCAGCGTGTCGGTGCGCATCAGCATGGGAACGCCCTTCTCCATTCGGCAAATGGAGGAATTGGTGGTGCCGAGGTCTATGCCATAGTCGATTTTCTGTCGCATAAGGATGAAGTTGTATTATGGTTTCTGACTGACGGTGACCATAGCCACCTGAATCATCTCCCCTTGATAGTTTACTTGTGGCCGCGACACGGCAGTGATAAGTTGCTGCCCCGGAGGCATTGAGTCGTCGAGGTTGAAGCTTGCCACCACGCGCATACCGTCGCTATAGGGCTGTCCCAGCATGTCTACAACCTCATAGCCGGCAGCCTGCAGAATAGTATTCATACGCTGCACGGAACGCTGCAGTTGCTTGTAGCCCCGCACAGCAGAATCCATGCGGGCCAAGTTCTGCTGCATGCGCACCAGTTCGTCGGCAAGAGCCAATACCATTTCGTGTTGTTCATTCATAGGCGTAAGGGGAAATTATTCAGTTTCTGTGGGTTCTTGCGGCAGTATAGGTTCATCAGCCCCGGCTGGAGATTCCTCAGGCACTATCGGCTCGTCAGGAGAAATCGGTTCGTCAGGCACTATCGGCTCGTCAGGAGAAATCGGCTCGTCAGGGGAAATCGGCTCGTCAGGAGAAATCGGCTCGTCAGGTTCAATGGGACTGGCAGAGTCTTCTGCATCGGCAGAAACATCGGGAACAGTGACGGGAGGAGACATTTGATCATACTGGAATTCATCATTCAGCATCTCTTCCAAGCGTTTCTCAAACATTTTCAGCTCCTGCTCATCTTTGCCTACATACCTGACAGACTCTAACGGCACAGGCAGGCCGTGAAGCGCAGGCACATTGGGAAGCGCAAATTTCTCCAAATCAGGCAGTTTGTAATTGGGCACATCAAGAACGGGGTGATGGATTTCAATTTTGGGGCGTTGCCGGACTTTTTTCATAGTACTGATACCATTGGGGAAGCAGACTTTAAACAATCCCAGAAATATCACCCAGATAATAACGTAAACGAGGCAGGAGCGAATGATATCGCCAAAAGAATGTTCTTCATTGCCCGGCTCATTAACGAATGTACGCTCTCTCCATGCCGTGATGAGCTTCTCGGAAACAGACAGCGCATTCTTTGTCTTGACCTTCAAAGACTCATCGATTGCCAGATTGGCTGCAAGCTTCAAAGCTTCGTACATTTGCTCAACATTCTGGCCGAGGAAAACCGGAAAATTCAATCGATAGAGCTGTCCCGCCATCTGATCACTCAGCATCTGGTAGGCCGCACTATCTACACCGATGGTTTTACCGAGCCACGGCAACCAGTTATGGCCATCGTCGACCATCAGGGCAGTCACATTGCTTCGTTGCTCTGCGTCTTCTCTCTCGGTTATTTCTGCCAATTCCAAATGGTTCTCTATGCGCTGACGGACATTGGTGGTAAGCATGTCGCGCACTACACAAAGGAGTAACGAGTCAGAAGAGGACGACAACGGGAATTGCTCAACCAGCGACAGCACATCGCTGAGACGTACATTGTTCTCTTCAGTGCAAATCGTATTCAAGACAAGACGGATGTCTTCCTCTTTTGTGAACAGCTGCTGGGCATGCCTCACGGCCTCCTCATAACGTTCTGTGAGGAGCTCGGCCACAAAGATGTTCTGGGCGGCGGCATGGTCAGTGCGCTGCTGCCAACAGGCAAGTGCCTTAGCCGTATGTCCTTGGTCGAGCAGGCGTATGGCTTCTACATCGCAGGCAGAATCAGGTCCGCGCTCAAACCACAGCAGCGTGTCGGCGCTATAGTCGGCCGCTACCGTCTTCAGTCTGTTTTCTGCCTGTGTCACCTCGTCGTCGTCGACAGGTCCCAGCAGATGTTCCAGTCGCAATGGCAAGTCACACCGCTGCCCCACACGGGCATAGGCCTTTGCCTCAGTCTGCGCGGCCACCATCTCCTTCAGCGTGGCATTGGCAAACACGCCTATGAGACGGAAAGTGTTTTTCCGGAATATGCTTTTCACTTACATGGGATGGCGCTGCGGTTGATGTGATGGTGTTTTTTAGGTGAGTCTATAGACGACGATGGTAGCGATGCCCATGAGTACTGCTATGATGCACAGTGCCCAGAAGGCATATTTTTTTATGACTTTGCGACGATGGAGTGACATCAGGCTTCTACGCTTGAACCTGGTGGCGTCGTCCTCCTTGTGATGATGATGGTGATGATGCTGATGTTCTGACATGGTCATTAGTATTTAAGGGTTAGCTTTACTTCTGAATTGAGTCCGCTTGGCATGGATTCCCATTTGTCGTATAGCGTTTTCTTATAGTTGATGTCTACGACATTGATTTCCTCCATCTTCCGCCACTGCACGCCACGCCGGTCGAGGTCGGCGATGCGGTTGGCTGGCAGGTTGGTCACTTCTATGCGTATGTCGTTGTCGCCGACCTTGAGTGCTCCCTTGGTGTCGAGGACGAAGGGCACACTCCAGGCGCAACCTATGAACTGTCCGTTGATATAGACGCGTGCCGACTCTCGCACGTCGCCGAGGTCGATGTTCCATTGTTGTGGTGGTGCGTCTTTCTTGGTGAGCTTGACGGTGGTGGTGTAGACACCTGTTCCCATGAGTGTGGCCGTCTGTTCGTCGAGCGTCTGCCAGGGCTGTAGCTTGTCGAGAGTGTAGGTCTTAGAGGCGCGTGGTGCTTCGTCGATGAAGGAGAGCGTCCAAGGACCGTTCAGCGCGATTTGCTCTCGCGGATAGTTGGCGTGAGGGGCTTTTTGCGCGTTGGTGGCGACTGTGGCGGGCGGTGGGAGGAGGATGCTGTCGTTGTAGACCTGCAGAATCATTGACTCGCCGCTTCGCAGCCGTATGGCGACATTGCGTCCGTCGTGGTCGACCATGGTGATGTCGCCATTGAGTGGGTTGAACCATCGTGCGTCTTTGAATGGCACAGCGAGCGGGACACGGGCGTCGATATCATTGGGCGTGAGGTTGGCTATGAAGTAGTGGTAGCCTGTGGCGTTCTTGCGACGTATGGCCTTCAGCCCGAGCTGCGTCTTCATCGTCTCCGGTTTGGCAGCCTGTGCCATCTGCTGAGGGTCGATGCCATAGATGATGTGTGCTCCCTGTGCTTTGAGCATGTTGATGTGCTGCTTCAGTGCCTCGTCCCGGCTCTCAGCCGGGGCAATGGACGAAAGAGACGGCGTGGATGCCTCGAGGTTGCCGGGGATGATGAGACCTTTGTAACGGGTGCCAGCTGCGGTGACGATGGCTCCGTCGCGGCATTGTGTCTGCATGAGCAGTCGCTCGGAAATGTAGTCGCAGTCGAATCCGGCGCGGTCGATGTCGAGGATGGCTTCACGGAATTCAGGCATCAGCTTTCCCATGGCGTGAATGGAGAACTGCATGAGCAGCTTGCCGGTGGCTTTCTTCCAGGCATCGCGCACGGGCAGCAGCACGAGGAAGTCGTTGTCGGGCTGTCCCCACTGCAGGAAGCTTTGGCACCGCTCTACGTAGTCCATGAAATAAGGTGCGTCGCGCCAGATGCTGTTGGTGGGGCTCATGTCGATGGAGGCATAGAACTTCCATCCTGGCCAGGGGCCGTCCTTTGGCGAGGAGCACGTGCGGTG
>JAEEGI010002173.1_pt1 | contig 48530 bp, 30 predicted proteins | sample 8958751 | NCBI WGS metagenome assembly JAEEGI01 (sample SAMN16246545, study PRJNA631951) | gut metagenome | biome: gut microbiome; feature: rumen; material: KS-attached | host: Bos | place: Iran: Karaj | collected 2018-10
TCGGCCAGAGGTCCGCTGAGCGTCACCTCGCCTCCTTCGCTCAGGATAAGGTACATGCTCTCGTCGTGGAGCTCGGTAAGCGTACCGCCCCATTCACCTTCGTTCAGCGTCACCGCCTGCGTCTGCGACTTGATCAAGCCCGATTCAGAGCCGGCTGCTATGCCCTCTTCCATGATGGTCAAGGCATCGGCGGGATACTCGATATAGCTCGAGAACCATCCCCAACCCACTGGAAGCGTCAACTCCTGTTCGACCTCGGAAGCATCCGTCGTCCAGAACAGGACATTGTTCGTCACATTCACCAGGGCACCGGTATATTGTTGCGGAACGAATGGGTCGTAATTGGTTCCATCATTGTAAATATAGATTGCCTGATTCCCTTCAGCGGCATGGGTGAGGAAATACCTGGTGGATTCCCAGTGTCCGGAGTTGTCATCCACTATCAAGGCCAGGTTATCCACGCCATTGTAATGGAACGGTTGATCCAGCGTAAAAGTACACCAATCACCCTCTACGAAAGTCACTTCTGCACTGAACACGCGGTCCGCCTCTGTCACCGGAATCCAATCTGTTCTGCTTTCAAAGACCGTCTTGCCTGTGTGCACCAGATAAATGTCCAAGACTCGGGAGTGATCCGTTGGATTGTTGGTGCAGAAAAACGACACTGCTGTGATGTCTCCGCTCCATTCGATCTCTTCCGCCGTATAAATCTGTTGGGTTAACGAATATGTGTAATATGAATAGCTAGGCAGATAACCTGTTTCTGACGTTGAGTTGGCGTCACCAACAAACACGCCGGAGAAAGGCTCAAAATGCGCCACATAGTGGGCGGATCCATTGACCACAAACGAATAGTCCACCAATTCAGAGACCACCTCATCGTTGCAAGTCCAGTAGCTCAACAGGTAGCCTTGAGCAGGAACGGCACGCAAGGTACATATGGTTCCTGAAACATATTCGCCTGTCCCGGAGACCGTTCCACACTCCACCGGATCAGCCGAAGCGGTAACGGTCACGAACGCGCCAAAATGTGCCACTAGCTCCCGATCGTTTATCACGTTGAAGGAATAGCTGGCTTCTGTCGAAACCTGTTGGCCATTTTCCGTCCAATTCACAAAACCATACCCTTCATTGGGCGTCGCCGTCAAGGTACAGATAGTACCATAATCAAACGCACCTGCCCCTTCAACAGAACCGCCCTCCTCAGGATCCGAAGAAGCAATGATGTTCAGCGGCCAGCTGAAATGCGCCACTAGCTCCCGATCGTCAGTTACAGTGAAAGCATAACTGGACGACGTTGAAACCTGCTTTCCATTCTCAGTCCAATTCACAAATGTGCAGCCTTCCACAGGCTGGGCTTCCAAGACACAACTTTCGTTCTTGAAATACGTTCCTGCTCCATTGACGCTGCCGCACTCTTCAGGTTCAACCAAGGCATTGACGGTATATTGTATATTGCTGAAGCCCACCTCAACCCAGTTGCTGTAGTTCTCTCCGTCTCCACAACTGGAACGGACTTGAACAACATAGTCGCTCATGTCATCCAAGCCCATCAATGTATAATAATTGTTTTCAATATCCGGCACAATCGTCCAGCCCAATTCGGACGTTCCCGTTATTTCATAATAAACGTCATCAACATCGAGATAAAACATGTCGAAGCAGTCAAAATGACGAATGGCGATGTATCCCATTTGGCCCTCATAGGCGCTCAGATCGACCGTATATTGATACCATGCCCCCATAGTACGGTTGCCGCTCCGCGGCATTCCGCTATTTGGTTCATCGCTTTTGGCCGTCATGGTCCATTCCTGAACAGTAACGAAATCAGACGGATCCGTCTGGCTCGCCGTAGAAACTGAAACTCCGAAATGCTCCGCTGCATAGGAAGCATCTTGAGCGCAGGCCCAGAAAGAGAAGGTGCCTCCAAGGAAAACGCGGGGTGATACCAAATAATTATCCGGAGTCAAAGCGACACCGGCCAGATAACTCTGTGAGCAAATCATGTCTCTACCAGAATGCGGTTTGATGTTAACGCCAGACATCAAAACACTGCCCTTCATCCAATTATTGCCATCGCCATCAGCATCAATAACAGCCCATCCGTCGGGAATTCCATCTTCAAATCCTTCGTCAAGAAGGCTTTCGATTCTTTTGCGGTACCGCAAGTCAAAGAGATCATGCTCCGAACTCCAACTGATGGTAGCCTCTGTATAATCCGAAGCGTTCACTTGCACTTGGATGTTCTCGGGATCCATCACGCAAGTCCTTACAAAATGCGCCACCAAATCGTGATTTCCAGTCACATGAATCGCATAGTTGGCCTCTATCGTGATTTCCTCGCCGTTTTCGGTCCAATTAATGAAAGTATAGCCCTCTGCAGGCACCGCACTTAAGACACAATCCTCATCAAGGAAATACACTCCTGCGCCATTGACGCTGCCGCCCTCTTCAGTATCAGCCGTAGCGTTGATAGTATAATGCTTGTTGGTAAAGCCTGTCCCAACCCAATTGCTGTAGGTTTCCCCGTCACCGCAACTGGCACGCACTTGAACAATATAGTCGTTCATGTCATCAAGATCCGTTATCGTGTAAGTAAGATCCGTAACACCCTCGACCAACGTCCAGTCAGATGGTGTATAATCGAAATCATCCACAAATATGGCCCATTCATCGCTGCAATCAAAATGACGGATGGCGATATAGCCCATCTGTCCAGCATAGTCACTCAAATCAACCGTGTATTGATACCATGTTACTTGTGGCCGGTTGCCTTCTCGTGTTCTATCTCCTGGTTGGTCCTGGCCTTTGGCGGTCATGGTCCATTCCTGCAAAACGGTGAAGTCGGCCGGATTGGTCTGGCTGCCAGTAGAAACCGCCACGCCAAAATGATCTGATGCATAAATCGATGAGTAGGCACAGGCCCAAAACGTCAGCGTTCCGCCAAGTTCATACAGAGGCGACACTAAGTAGTTGTCGGGAGTAAGCGCCCCGCTTAGATAACTTTGAGAAGCCATTCCATCCAAAGATTCGTGGCCCGAGCGTTCACCATACATCGAACTTATCGTTCCCCAATTGTATCCATCGCCGTCCGCATCGATGGTGATCCAGCCATCCGGGATGCCGTTCTCGAATCCCTCCTTATATGTTTTCACATACCTTAAATCAAACAGATCATGCTCAGCGTTCCAGCTCACTGTGGCTTCATTATAAGCAGGAGCAGCAAGCTGAACTTGGAGATTTTCAGGTTCTTGAGTGCAGTCTCTATTGACCATCACCCAGTCCAAGTTATGATAATGTCCCGTCCACCAACCATCCGGTTTGAATCTGATGGTGAAATAGTCAGGCTGGACAGCCGGTATATCGACGGTGGAAATCAACACATTGTCGCGATAATAAGCCAAGGAGTTTTCTGTCAAGTCAAGGACAACCACCTCAGTCACCCAAGTATCGAACAGCACATCACAGATTTGCACCTCATTGACACTACCGTCAAGCTGCGTCCGAATGTAGGTGCCATGTCTGACCTCATAGTCATCATCATAATAATCCACCTCAATATAGTTGTCATCACTACCGTTGATCTTGAAAGTCACTTTTCCATAAAAATAGCGATCGCCCCAATATGAACCATGCAGTGCCTCATGGAGATAGAACTTCCTGCTCAGCACGATCTTATTGTCGGCGGGAATAGCGATCGGCACCGACTCCAAGGCCACATAGTCATCGGTGATGTTCTGCTGCAGCTGAAGCAGACCGTCAGTTTCGAACACATCGGAGCCGCTGGCCGTCCAATAGGCAGGATTGATTTCTCCGTCGTTGAAGTCATCGCTAAGAAATGAAAGATATTGCGCAAAGTTCGCCACCAAATCCCTGTTGCCTTCCACCGTGAAGCTGTAAGTGGCCTCTGCGGAAACCACCTCGCTGTTTTCTGTCCAGTTGACAAAGCTATAGCCTGTAGCGGGCGAGGCCGTAAGTGTGCAGTTGCTTCCATAGCTATAGGTGCCGCCACCGCTGACTGTGCCACCCTCGGTCGGATTAGCTGTGGCTGAGATGGTATAAGACACTACAACTGACTCAAAATTAAATACATATGGTGATATTGGATTACCATGATTCACATTCGTGACAAACGTCAAGGTATTGGAGCAAGTCACATCCGACTCCGCTCCCGATCCATGGTCATAGAGACGAAACGTGATGGCATCCCCTTCCTCTCCAAAAATATCGAGATACAGCAAATAGCGGTTTATCTGGGAAAAATAAGCCAATCGGTGTGTTCCACGACACACATTGTTGCAGAAAGCGCCCACTTCGAGGTTGGTAGTGGTTTGCTCCACACCATCAAGCTGAACTACGCCGATCACCGTCATCGTATTGGCAAACTGGGCCACCTCCGGAGTCCAATGGTTGTCTCCATCCCGGCCCATACTCACAGCGGAAACCTGGGCATTCATCCGAACAGCAGCCACCATAAACAATGCAAACAGTAGAAACCTTTTCATACTTAGTATCATTTTTGATTATCTTCTAACCACCAGTTTCCTATAGCAGCTGCCCTCCCCTTCCACGGTGATTCGCAGCAGGTACACGCCAGCGGTGTTCGGGGCTTGGATGGTGGCAGGTGTCTTGTACACGGTTTCGGTGGAGACAATCGCACCCAGTTCGTTGACAATCTCCATCCGGATTGGGTTTCCTTCGCTCGCTTCCAAACCGATCCACAAGGTCTGGCCCCGATCGACCGGATTCGGGAACACGCTGGCTCGGATGCCTTGTTCCTCCACTCCCGTTGTGCTTCTGAAACGCACCACATAGGGCGCCTTAGGGATGCCGTACGTTGCGTTGGGACCAAACACCAATTCCATATCGGCGTCAAAGTGTTCCTCGCCTGATTCGGAGTCATACAGGCCGAAATGCAATGGCATGGGCTCCTCACCGTATATTGTCAGATAAGCCACATAACGGTTCATCGCCGCCTCGTACACCAGTTTGGCGCTGCCACGGCATTCGTCACCGACAAACACGCCCAGTTCATAGTGGTCGGATTGCAGTTCCACATCGTCTAACTCTACCACAGCCAACACGGTCATGTTGTTCGGGTAAGGATGAGTCACCGGCATCCAATGGTCGCCTCGAGCCATGAGGTTTTGTTTCAACGACTCCGATTTGACCGTTCCAGGATAGGTCAGCGTTATCGTCTGATTGTTGTGGGATTCATACATCAAACCCATGCCTGGCTCCACCGTGTTGAGCGATCCCATCCAGCCGAAGCCAGGATAATAAATCGTGAAGCCATAGTCTCTCGACTTCAGCATGTCGTTTTCTGTGGGCGTGATGCCCGACAGGGCGGTGGACACACTCATCGACTCGCCAAGCGGGTAACCGATCCAGTTCCATCCCGGAGCCAGGGAGATGGCATGAGCGGTCGGCAGCGGCGCCGAACCTGTCAGGCTCATCTCGCAAGCCACCGCAGTCTGTATCAGATAGGTCTGTTCACTGCTGATGCTCGTCAACGAGCCCATCCACATACCGCCGTAATTCGACACGAATCCGTTCAACCGTGACTTAATCATGATGCCGTTGTCGCCAAGGCTCTCTTCGAGTTGGGCCAGGCCGTCTTCGCCCTCAACCTCAACAGCTGGGCTCCACCACGACCATCCCAAGGGCATTGTTGTCGTCTGTGTGATCGCATTGGTAAAGCTAAATACATAAGGGCTTGCCACACTACCCAATGTTGCGTTGGACACGAAGGTCTCGCTGGTGCTGCACGTCAAGTTCGATTCTTGCCCTGTGCCATGGTCATACAGACGGAAGCTCAGTGCATCACCGTCGTTACCATAGATATCCAAGAATAAGAGGTAACGGTCCACCTGAGGATAATACACCAACAGCTGACGTCCACGGCATTCGTTACCACAGAAGGCACCCAGCTCAAGGGCGGTGGTACGTTGCTCCACCCCGTCGATTTGGATGATAGCGATCGCCGTCATCGTATTGGCATATTGGCTGTCGTTGGGAGTCCAGTGGAACTCAGTTTGGGCGATGGCGAAGTTCGCCACCAAGGTCCGGTTGCCCGTTACCGTGAAGCTGTAGGTGGCATCGGTGGAAACCTCGGATTCATTTTCCGTCCAGTTTACGAAGGTATAACTCGCACTGGGCGTCGCCGTGAGCGTGCAGAGGCTGCCATGGCTATAAGTGCCACCACCGCTTACTGTGCCACCTGCTGAAGGACTGGCCGTAGCGGTGATGGTGTAATTGTTCAGGCCGAAGTGGGCTTCATAACTAGCGCTCTCTGTCACAGTGAAGCTGTAACTCGCGTTAGTGGACACCTGAGAGTTGTTTTTACTCCAATAAGAGAAAAAATAGCCTGCGTTAGGAGAAGCCGTCAAGTTGCAGTTGCTTCCATAGTTGTATGTGCCGCCACCGCTCACTGTGCCACCCGACGAGGGAATGGACGAAACCGATATGGTGTAACTGTTCTGGCTGAACTCCGCCACGTAACTGGCGTTCGAAGTCACCGTGAAGCTATAGCTTGGATTAGTCGATACTTGACTACCGTTTCTCGTCCAACGGACAAAGCTATAGCCGGTAGCGGGCGAGGCCGTAAGTGTGCAGTTGCTTCCATAGCTGTAGGTGCCGCCGCCACTCACTGTGCCACCCGCCGAAGGACTTGCCGTGGCGGTGATGGTGTAATTGTTCAGGCCGAAGTGGGCTTCATAACTAGCGCTCTCTGTCACCGTGAAGCTATAGTTGGCGTTAGTGGACACCTGAGAGTTGTTTTTACTCCAATAAGAGAAAAAATAGCCTGCGTTAGGAGAAGCCGTCAAGTTGCATGTACTTCCACTCTGATAGGTTCCCGCACCACCCACAGTGCCGCCCGACGAAGGAATGGCCGAGGCGTTGATGACATAGGATGTTGAAGGCTCCTCCCTCTTGGCGGCTATCGTAAATGAGCCGCTATTCGAACCAAACCCTTCTATTTTAAGATAATAAAACGCGTTGCCTCCTGTATTGGTGAATTCTAAAGAAGATAAATTTCCAGTACAACCATCGTCATCTTCCATTATAAAATTACAATTCGAGTCATAAAGAGACAATTTGGTGTCAAAATTAGCATCTCCGGGATAGCAAGTCTGAAATGTAAAAGTGTTTGACGACAACAAGACAACCCTATAGACGCGACAGCCTCCCGAACTGATGCTTGAAGTTTTGTAAGACCATTCCCCTACATCAACCTTATGCAATGTCCAGAGTTCATCGTAATCACAGTTTCCACCTCCGCTGCTGCCTCCCACAATTTGAAACTCCAATGGATTGGAGTTTGTCAAAGAACCAACATCATAAGCGCGATTATAACCTCCAGCATTATAGTTTCTCACTCTGACATAAAACTTGGTGGTACCAACTGGTGATGAAACCCCGCTATTTGAAAACGTAAAAGATTCCGTACCGCCCGCATAAATAGGTGTAAATTCATTTTCTTGAATACACATAAAGTTCCCATCTGATTGTTCTATCCATAAAGAAACATAACCCGACCAGGTTTCACTGCCAGCATTAGTTACACTATAATTCACCGTCAATGGTTGGCCTTGTGTCACATTAGTTACAATAGAACCATTTTGGCGCAACTCGATGTCACCATCTAACCGCAGAATAATATTTCTCATATTGTTGTATCGCATAATATTATATCCACTAAAATCACTGGTTCTATATGTAGCGCTATGTGTTTTCCAATCGGGACTACCACTGGATTCGAATACGGTAATTTGGCCATCGCTAGTATGTCCAGTGTATAACCTCACATGTCCAGGATCGCCCGTCTTGTTTAGAGCATCCCCTTTTTGAAAAACACTGCTACTCGCTCCTACTACAGATCCATAATTTGTGAAATCACTTGAAGATGCAATCTGGCCTGTCCCCGTATGGCTTGAAAGCTCCAAACATCTGGATACAAATCCGCTACAGTCAACACCGATAACGTATGTATCTGACACATTTAGATATGCACTACCTCCACAGGACGATGTAGTAATACGGTTCCCTGTGTACTTACCCTCAGAAGCTAATTCCTCAAAAGACACATGATCCGTAAACCCATACCATTTATATGGGACTCCAATTTCCGTGTAATAATAATTAGTAATAGGTGTAATGATATAACCCGCTCCTGAACCGCTAATCCAAGTACAAGTAGTGGTCACATTATCTGGTATTGGCGTCCATTCCATCGCGCAGTATTCATGTGCATTGTACCATGCCTGCGTGATGGTTCTCCAATTTCCTCTCGTAGGGTTATTGATAGTTGTATCTTCATAAGAAATCCCATTATTAGTTTCGAGAAGGGAATCGTCAAAATTATCATCTGACAATATAATAGAATCGGGGCTGTCTATTCTGTTCGTATTCGTACCGATTTTGAAGATAGTAATACCTTCTTGGCCTGAAAATGCATAATACCAAGCATCGCCATTGAATAGGAATGGTTTGTGTATGTATGAAATGAAGTTAATGGGTACTTCAACGAGATTAATCAATTCACCATTAGAATTAACCACTAACAGATAGCTCTTCACAAAACATCCAGTACGATTGTGTGACGTTTCTATGTTTATTGCGGTATAATCATCATCGACACTAATATACTCAATACAAGATAGTTTACCCTCCAGTCCTAGGGATCCCATCGAAACATTAAAGCTCCCACTTTTAGAAGGTGTTTCATTATATAATATAAAACTGTTTTCATCAATGTATTGTGGATGAATTTTGCAGCCTCTTGTATAATGATAGTAGAACGTATCGATTTCTTGCAATCCATCAGAAGTTATACTATATGTATTTGAATTGCTTTCGTGGACAATCGGTTGCCCGTCAATGACTTTCAAATCCGTAATAATAAAGATTTCCTCGTTGAGCAGTTTAGGCTCCTGAAAATCTTTCTTTTCATGAATCATTCCTTCAGAGTCTATCGACAAATAGGTTCTGTCTCCTATCACGTGAAACAATCCATTATCATAATCAAATGCTCTGGCAGATATGGGTAGCTGAATTTTATACAGTATCTGGTTATCCGTAAACGAATACACCAAAATCATATCTGATGCACCCGTGAGTACCGCCACAGTTGCCGTGTCTATCATTCTAAATGAAGTGATGGCGTAATTCCGCTCCATTACCTCTTCTTGCGTTATAAAATCATCACTGTAGGGTATGACTCCCACAGTCTTGGCTTTATTATCCAAGTTGCACTCTTGTCCATTCACTTTTCCCATCCCAACCATCAGCAGGACAAGCAGGGCAATACACTTTGACAGAGAAATAAAGATTGTTTTCATAATGATGATAAGTAAATTGTTGATTGATTGATAATTTTCAGAATGGGACAAGCGATTCCGTTTGGGAAAAACATCTATAAAAATATGGAAAAGAAACGCGTTCCTGACAATTGAAATCCTTACCCCCCCCTCAAGACCATCTCTGAAGTTGCTCCGAACAATCCACAAAAAAGTCATGGTTCAGCGCCCGGCTGATGCTGAACAGCATGTCGGTGCTGATATAAGATTTGCGAAATACTTTGTATAGATTCTCACGGGTGCAGTGCACTTCACCGGCCAACCACGTGATGGTACGGCCTTGCTTGGCTAGCTCTGATTTGATACGCTGGCCAATATGGAAAACTTCAGAATTGGGTTCCATGGTCGTGTTTGTTAGATACTACTTTAACAATAGAGGACTAAATGGAGTGAAATTAGTCTATTTATTGGTTAAATAAAGTAGTATCAAAAATACGACAAGTACAAACACGATTTATAAAGTAGAGAGTAACTTATATTACCTATTCTTTAACCCAAATCATCCAATTTATTGGACGTTCAGTTCATATGGCATCTTGCACCAAACGCACCGACAGACCATAGTAGCGACGATAGGTGGTATAGATTTCCACCAAATCGCTGTCCATCGTGACAACAAAGGCCGTCCGAACTCCCCAAGCCGTTGACGACCAATACATGCCCGAAGTGCCCTCAAGATCAACGACATTCTCCTTCCGCCTTCCAGCAGCAGGAAGGAAAACTGCACCGTTGTAATGCAACTCCGACTCAAAGTTGACCAAGGAGATTACATTGCTGGTGAAACTCGCAGTTTTTTGGTTGATGTTGTTAAGGGTATAGAAAGAAGTATTCCATTCGTCGGGCAAGAGAATGACACCGTTGACACCGCCCACCTGAGCCTTCACGAAACGTATCCCGGAAGCAGTGGCGCGCAGGTCGAACACATATTCCCACTCCTCGACGGTAAGTGTTCTCCAGAGGCCTTCCTGATTTCCAATATCGCTGATGATGTTGTAACCCCAGTCGGCTTGTCCAGTCTGGTCGAACAGGTTGCTACTTGCCGACCCATAGGCATAATAGCTGGAATCATCAACCAGTATGGACCAAGGCTGGTAGCACACTGCCCCATGATCGAAACCACTCGTACCCCATGCGAACAAGTCAATCCATCCATCATTGGTCTCGCTGATGTTTGCATTTGCTTGGCCTTCGTAACTGTTCTGCTGTTCTGCAAATCCCCATTGGTTGGTAGAGGCCAGATAGCGCAGGTTACCCTGAGAAAACCACACCTGCTTGTCGTCCGCCACGGAGTACAGCCCGTTGAGGCATCCATCAGGAACCTCCATCGTCTCGATGGTAGTGAAAGTCAACTCCTCGCCATAGCCGATACCCTTGCTGTTCTTCGCATAGGCTTTGACGTAATAAGTGGTGTTGGGTTCAAGTTCGGTGATGTCGATGGAATACTCGCCCAAACCGTTGCCATTGGCATAGGACATCCCGGAAATGTCGGGATTGGGTCTGGTACTCCAGCAGGCACCGCGTTCAGTCACCTCAGCACCGCCATCCTCAACGACGTTACAGAGGCAGGTCGCACTGGTGGTGTTCACCCCAACCACCTCAACCGTGGCCACCGTAGGCAGTCGCAGGTCCTCAGCGGTAGTGAAAGTGTAAACCTCGCTGCTCCAATCCGTTGCAGCGCCATAATCCACCACATAACCATAATAATACAAGGTGGCAGGTTGCAGTCCGGTGATCTCCACAAGATAGTCATGACCGTTCAATGCGACGGGATAATCCGTCGAGCCAAAAAGGTGTTCCTCCTTGCCCACCCTAAGCGTCATGCTGTTGATGACGCCCGAATAGTCGTAAACACCACTGATGGTCACATGGTCGGCTTCCGCCATGACAGTTTCTTTTTCCTTGTTGATTTTGAATGTCTCGGTGTTGGGTTTCTCATCCTTCTTGCATGCGAAGAGTGCCAGCATGCCGAGCATAATTGCCATAATTGATTTAAAATGCATATCCAATTCCTATTTTAGTTTCTAAAGATTCAAACAACGTGGTAACCGTTTCGAGTGACACTACAAAGCCGTGTACGTGGTATTGAAGTCCCGCCGACACGTCAACGCCTTGTTGGCTAAAGGCCGTGTTACGGAGCCATTTTCCGTCGGTGGTCTGCCAACGCAAGGTGCGGTTTCCATAACCCACACCCACGCGGGCCATCAACGATTGCGTCACACGCATCATGCCTCCTGCCATGACGGACAGGCGCATCTTAGAGGTCTTGCCAGTGTAATTCATCAGATGACCGCCAGGAAGGTAGCCGTTGGCATCGCAATCGCCATCGAAACTGAACCACGAGAGATCTCCATTACTCATCAGGCTCACGAACCATCCAAAGCGCCGCACCTGTCCCACGCTGAAGCCAAACGAGCCTTGAGGAGCAAACGAATAGGCCGCGTTGAAGGTGACAAAGGTCTCTTTGGGCCACCGTTCCTTCATCTTCAGGCTAATCTTGAAACGCACTTGGTCGTTCTCAAAAGCGTCTGCGTCGAATTCCTTCAACACATCCCAAACGATACTATGACCGAATCCGGCTTTGACATCAACGATGTCACCGCTGACCTGTTGCAAGGGACCGCGATAGGTGGCTCCACCATCCAAAGAGACGAAGAGCCGAACGAAATCAGCATCGGCACCGAGGTCGTATTCCAGCACGATGCTCTTGCCTCGCGGATAGGCCTTGACGATGTCGGCGACTTCCTGAGACAACAGCGGCTGCACCATGCAGCAACCCAACAACAATAGCATCACAAGCTTTCGCATCTTCCCTCCTTATTTAAGTTTCATCATTCTCCATTCCTTCATGGCACCATTGGCCGAAGGATGTTGTGCCTTCATCCCTTCGATTGCAGACACGCGCGAGACGTTCTCGTTAAGGTAATCGGCCAGCTCGCCAGCGGTGATGTCACCCTGGGTCTCCTTGAGCTTTTTCAGGAGAAAATAGGTAAACAGTCCGTGCGATTTCTCCTTATAGGCGTAAGCCGTCTCTCCGCCTTTGGCCGCAGTGAACGCCAAGGCATTGCCTTGCAGCACTCCTTCCTTGGAAGTGACTGCGACGCCACGGCTCTCGGCCAACATGTCGCCTTCACGCGAAGCACCACTGAAACAGGCATCTACGAAAAACAGCACTTTGTCGGCACTAGCCGAACCCAATTGGGCATACAAGGCATCCAAACCATACCCCGACTCCATGTTGGAGCCATAACCGTCAACAGGCAACAAATAGGCATTGCGACTTGTCTCATCGGGCATGCCATGTCCCGAATAGTAGAAGATGGCCTGGCCTTCGCCACGATAGGCTTCCAGCGTAGCTTTCAACCAGTCCACAGCACTGCGCATGTTGTTCAGCGTGGCATCGGTGACAAAACGGATGTTCTCCTCTGGGATGCCAAGGAGTTGAGTGCAATACTCTTTGAAGACCTCGCCATCATGGATGGCAAAAGGCACATTCTGTTCCTGCTGGTAGTCCTCGTTGGCGATGATGACGGCAAAGGTCTTGTCGTTGACTGTCTCCGTGACAGGGATGTCAACATCCACATCGGAAGGAGCAATGCCTTGGTGGTATCGACTGATGTTAAAGCTGAACACAGGCGACTCCACCTCATAAAGACGGTCACCGTCGAACCAGAGCATCATCTCTGGCGAAAGACCGCTCAACTCATAATAACGCATGCGAGCCTCCTTCACCTTGTCCTTGGGAGCCATGACCACGCAAAGCGTATCGGCCGTCGTCAACGTCCACTGGCGGGTGACATGAATGTTCACCACCTCGTAGCCTTTTTTTCTCGCTTCTATACCACAGATCACGTCACCGACTTTGTGTTCCGCAAAACTCAAGCGGAAACGGCCATTGGCGTCACTCATCGAGGGTTGGCAATCATGTTCCGATGGTATGGTAAGCGTAACACCGGCGAGTGCAGCACTTTGGTCGTAAAGATCCACCCTTCCATATTGTACTGTCTGGCCAAAGAGACTGGCATTCAGCATCACCAACAAAAACCACAGTTTTCTCATGGCTTCACCTCCTTTTCCAATGCAACGAGCCAAGGCTCGGTGGCTGAAGGCCGATACAGTTCATCCCAGGTCTGATAACCTTCCTTGGCAATCATCACCCGCTGTGCGGCGTCTTGCTTATCGAAAGGGATCTCTATCCTGAATTGACCCAAGGCATCCGTGATGGTTTGAATGTCAAGGAGGCTCACCGTGGCGCCTTCGAGGGGCTGTCCGTTCTCGAAGTCATAAACACGGCCAAAGACCACGCCCAAGTCGTTGTTGCGGCGCAATGAAAGCTCGACGCTCCGTTGGGCTTTCACCACTGTATCGATAGTCTGATAGCCATTTGCCTCAAAGACGAGGTGTACGCGGCTGCCTTTCAAATGGTATGGGATGTCGTTCAAGAACACCGTTGGGTTTTCGGGAACAATGGCAATGGTTTGCAGGGCATTGCCAGCATATTCGCATTGAAGCGTGCCTCCTTTGAAAGGAAGGCTAGGGATGGCATAGTCTTTTTCTTCGATGATGTTAACCTTCATCTGCAAAGGAGTCAGCAGCCGCCATGCCAGCAGGCCGAGGACAGCCACGAGGATCAATGCCAACACGCCAAAGATGTAGAAACGGCGTTTGGCACGCTTGAGGCCCAATTCATAGCGAGCTAACATGACTGCATCCATGGCCTCGTCATGTTCTGAAAGATACCGTTCCACGGCTGCCTTCTCGTTCGCCGTCAGCTTGCCTTCCAAATAACAAGCCAGCAGCTCATCCGTGATTTCTATCTTGTCGTTTCTCATTGGTCTTTCCCTTTCATCATCTTTTTCACAGCCTTTCTGGCTTTCTTGGTTAGGTTGTAAACAGCGGCCACGGTGCATCCCAACTCCTCGGCGATGCTCTCAGCGCTTTTACCCATGAGTTCTCCCAGGAGGGCAAGACGCTCCCTGGGCTTGGACAGACGATTGATGGCGTCGTACAGCTCGACTCGCGACATCTCATGATACACGTCGAAATCGTCAGCCACATTCTCAGCCTTGTCCATGGGCAGGGAATTCAACGCTTTGTCATTGGTTTGAGCCAAGGACTTCTTTGAATTAAAGAAACGTATGGCGACGATAGTCAGCCAAGTGTTGAGCCCCGAACGGAACTCGAACTGACGAAGTCTTCTCCAATCGTCCTCCCTGAGATAAAGATAGTATTCGTTAATCAGCTCCCCTTTGTTGCCATTGGGCAAGATGCTGTTAACAATATGCTCGAACATACCGTCGCAACGATGAAAGAACACATATTCCACGGTCTCCTCGTCGTTGGCGAGAAGCATCTCCACCAGTTGACGGTCCGACAAACGGTTAAACCAGGAAAGTCTTCTATCGTGCATTCTTCATTCCTTGAAATCCAACGACAAAAGTAGGAAATAATCATTCATCAACCTAAAATATTACTCAAACACTTAAAAAAACATAAAAAAACTGAAAACTTCACTATATTTTCGTTGATTTTAAAATAATGTTGTATATTTGCAACGTAATTATTTAATCAAGTAGCATATATTAATATGAGAGATTTTATTTTTGAAGTCGTAACCAATCCCGTTGATGAGGCTAGGCGTTATGTGACTAATGCCAAAGACTTATTGGAAAAGAATGGCCAACTCGATTATGAGACCCAAATTTACGGAGACCGAAAATATGTTAGGATGGCAGGCAACACCTTATGGAATGGAGTGTTGCTCATTCTCGACGCTGTGTTTCACATCAAGAGCAAGGATCGGCCTCATCCCGACATCGTGGATTATAAAGATGCCATCACGAAACGTGATGGCAAACTATTAAAACTAGTAATTGTCGCCTACGAAACCATCCACATCGCTATGGGCTATGACGGAAATCCCGGAAAGGAAGTCAGTGCTCAAGGAATCCGGCTGACCAATGAGATCATCGACCGTTGCGCTGCGATGTTGTAACGTTGTTGACGAAATCCGCCACTCGCTCCAGCACTTCGGGAGAGATGGTCTCATCGATTTCGGCATATTCGGAAGGCGAACCCGTCTCACAATGCTGGAAGAGGTGGTTTAGCCCCGGGTATTCCTGAAGTGTGAGATTGTTCTTGCCATGTTCTTCGATAATTTTCTCGTATTCGGGGAAGTTTTGTTCGATCAGCACTTGAAGGTCCTTGGTGCCGTTCAGCAACAATGCTGGACATTGCGTCTTGACGATAGCATCTTTGGGGTCATACTTCAAGAAGTAATACATCCATGCCGAGGTCAGCTGAGCCACTGTCTGCTCGGTCAGTTCCTCGTTATAGCCCCATCCTTTCACCAGCTGACGCAGGAGACTATCGGCTTCTGCCCTGCTGTTGGAGGCTTCGATTACCGAGTACATCTGGGCGCTGGCATTGCCGTTGAATTGGATAGCCTCTTCGGGCATGCCTTGAGCTCGAAGGATGGCCGCTTGTTGCGCTTTGAGCACTTCGACGCCATTCACCGCTGTTCCTGCCAAGGAGACCAAGAATGCCACTTCGGGACGACGAGCCGAGACCATGAAGTTGATGATTCCTCCCTCGCTGTGGCCCAAGATGCCCACATTCGATGCATCGATATTCTTTTGTTTTCGAAGAAAGTCAAATGCGGCTTCGGCATCATAGGAGAAATCCATGCTGGTGGCCATCATGACTTCACCGTCAGACCCGCCAATGCCCCGGTCATCGTAGCGTAATACGGCGATGCCATGGCGAGTCATATAGTCAGCGATGACCCAGAACGGGCGGTGGTTCATCAGTTCCTCATCACGGTTCTGCTGTCCGCTTCCCGAAACGAGCACCATGGCTGGGAACGGGCCTTCACCTTCAGGGACCGTCAAAGTACCCGTCAAGGTGTTGCCTTCCTTTTCGTTGACAAACTTCACCTCCGCCACGCGATAACCGTAGGGAGGCTGTGGATCCTGGGGACGCATATGTGAGGCCGGTCCCTGCTTCACCGCTTTGGTCAACTCTAGCGGGAACGACATCCCATGTTGCTTGAACTCTCCCTGAATGACCGTGTCTTTCATGACACCGGAATAGGTGGCGTCCATGGCTTTCATCGTCAACATCAGCTGACCTTCATGGAAGGAGGTCTCCTCCACAGGCACGTCAAAAGCGCCTTGTGCGGGGACATCCAACGTGGAAGAATAGCCGTCACCAGTAGATGAAATGCTGAAGGCCATCTCTAGTTTTTGAATACCAAGGTCGATCTTGCCCTTCCAATATCCTTCAATCTGGGCATTGACCGACATCGCCATAGAGGCAAATGCGATTGTTAAAACAAGACTTCTTAAACTTTTCATTTTTCTCAATGTTATTTCTTTTTTCTTCCCGATTTCTTCAATGCTTCGGCGATGATCCACTGCAGCTGGCCGTTGACGGAACGGAACTCGTCAGCGGCCCATTGCTCCACTGCAGCCATCGTCTCCGCATCGACACGAAGCAGGAAGGTCTTACTATTGGCTGAATTGTCTTTTTCCTTTGCCATTATCCAAACTTCTCCTTTCTAGTTTGCTTGATGGCCTCGAACAGCGTCCGTGTATCCTCGCTGTTCCTCATATTAAAATAATAAAGGTTGTCCTTTGTACGAAGTTCGATGAAAGGGGGCAAATCACGACGGATGAAAATTTTGCACTTCTCTTCGTTTTTTAGCATGAAATGACCCTTCAGATACCTACCTGCATCGGAACCGTTGAGACGCTTCCTGATGGGTGGCATCTTCTCTAGAATGTCCACCGAGACGATGTCCGAAGTCGGAATCCTGTCTCCATAAAGTCCCGAAATCTTGATATTCTCCTCATTCACCTCAATCGCAGCCGGGATGCTAATCAAGATAAAGAAGGCCAAGACAAAAACTGTAATAATACTCACAGTAACCCACTGCGCCTTGGGGGACAAATTGGCCTTTTTGCCTTTTCCAATGCGAACAAGGTTCAGTCGAACCATTGAATTGAATCCCTCTCTATCCATCTCTAAATTCTAAATTCTAAATTAATAAAGGCTTCCCGTATTCACCACCGGCTGAGCCGATTCATCAGCGCAGAGCACCACCATCAGGTTGCTCACCATGGAGGCCTTGCGTTCCTCGTCGAGTTCAACGACACCTTCGGCCTTCAGTTTGTCGAGAGCCATGCGCACCATCGAAACGGCACCTTCCACGATCTTCTCACGAGCCGAGATGATGGCGGCAGCTTGTTGACGGCGAAGCATCACAGCAGCAATTTCGGGTGAATAGGCCAGATAGTTGATGCGGGCCTCAAGCACCTCCAGACCAGACATGGTCAAACGTTCATTCAGCTTGGCAAGCAGCACATCGTTGATTTCCTTGCCGCCTGAACGAAGTGTCAGTTCACCATTTTCAGCCTCGTTCTCGTCGTAGGCATACATGCCAGCCACCTCGCGCAAGGCAGCGTCGCTCTGCACCTGGATGAAACTCTCGAAAGCCTTCATGCGGTTGGAAACCGTCACCGGAGCCGTACCCGATCCACCGCCAGCCATCGTCTGCGAGTCAATCTCGAACATGGCCTTGTAGGTATCTTTCAGCTTCCACACCAGAATCTGGCCAATCATAATCGGGTTACCCGTCTTGTCGTTCACCTTGATGTTGTCGGGGTTGAGGTTACGGGCACGCAACGAGACTTTCTTGGAGGTCATCAAGAAATTCACCCAGTGGAAACCCGTCTTGGTGAAGGTGCCTTTGTACTTGCCAAAGAACAGCATCACCATGGCCTCGTTGGGTTCCAACTTACGGAATCCTATGGGCAGGATGCACGCCATAAAGAAGCCAAGCACACTCAAAAAAGGTGTCTGAAGATGTCCGGCGCCGAAAGCAATCAATGCATAAACGCTGGCAGCAATCAATAACAATTCAACTAATAATGCAACGAATCCATTCATCGCAAGTCCCTTAAATTCAAACTCTTTCGTTTCCATAATGATATTATTTTGATATTATTACGATTGCAAAATTACATTAATTTTTGATTTGTCAAGTGTTTTTGGAATTTTTTTTGCATTTTTTTGTTTTTTGGCTTCATTTTGATTGTTTTTGTATATTTGTGGGGTAGAAGACAGAAGCTAGAAGTAAGAAGTAAGAATATGAAAAAAGTAGTATTAGCTATCGCCGTCATGGTTATGATGGCCAGCTGTTCAGCATTAAAACTGACAAACCAAAATGCCGCCATGCAGGCGGGTGCCGCAGCAGTGCAAGCACTTACGATCAGCGATGCACAAATCGCTAACCTTTGTAAGGAGTACATGGTGGAACAGGACAAGGGGAACACTGTTTTGCCTGCAAGCAACGATTACTCCAAACGCCTAAGCCGCATCATGGCTCGCTTTAAGAACATCGGCAACCTCAACCTCAACTATGCCGTTTACCAGTCCAAAACCGTCAATGCCTTTGCCAGCGGCGACGGCAGCGTACGCGTCTATACTGGACTGATGGATGTCATGAATGATGATGAGGTGTTCGCCGTCATCGGGCACGAACTGGGACATTTGATCAACAAAGACGTCCGCGACGCCTATCGCACCGCCTATTTGGTGGTGGCTGCACGCTATGGCATCGCTGCCATCAGCGACGTCGGTGGCGCCATCTCCACCGGGTTCCTTGGCGACCTTGGTCAACAGCTGGCCAGTGCCGCCTATTCACGCAGACAGGAGACCCAAGCTGATGAGACCGCCTTCCAGTTCTGCATCACCAACAACGTCGATCCCTACGCCATGTACCACGCACTCAACGTGCTGATGAGCCTCGGCAGTAGCAGCAGCTCACAAGGGCAACTGGCACAGATGTTCTCGACGCACCCCGACACCGCCAAACGAGCCGCCCACATCAAGGATATCGCCGAAGCCGCAGGGTACCACATGACTTCTCCCAAAAACAACACTGGGACCAGCACCTCTACTACCACCACAACCAGTGGCAGCAACTCCTCTGGAGGAAAGACCATCAAGATCAACAAGAAAAACTAAGGATTCCCTTAGTCACAAACGAAACTGCTGCGCCAACCTCTTGAACTTCGAGCCTCGTTGCTCGAAGTTCTTGTATTGGTCATAACTCGACGCCGCTGGCGAGAGCAGGCAGACATCACCTTGAGCCGCATGGTGTGAGAGGTACTCGAATGCCTCTTCCATGGAACCATAGGTCACTGAGGCAGCGTCCACTCCGTGTGCTTTTATCAGTTGCATCATCCTCTCCCCAGCCTTTCCAGTAAACAACAGGTGAGGCACGGGATGCGCTGTAAGATATTCGGCCAGTGGACCGTAATCGATATCGCGATCGAAGCCACCCAAGAGCAGGAAGTCCACCCTACCCAAAGTCTCACACGCCGCCACCGTGGCTTGAGGGATAGTGGAGATGCTATCATTGACGAAAGTCACCCCGCCAAAAGTGCCCACCCGCTCCAACCGGTGTTCCAAAGGTTTGAAGGTATATAAATAAGGTATCAGTTCCCTGACATCGATGCCATAGGCAGAACAGGCGCAAAGAGCAGCCTTCACATTCAATAGATTATGCTGACCAAGCACAGGCAACGTCGTTTCGTCGATATCGAAATCCATCAACGGAAACATCACACTGTTGACTCCAAGCTCCAAGGTATCCATCATCAACGAGTCATGAACCACTGCGTAGTCATCAGTTCCCATGAAACGCATCACGTTGAACTTGGCGTTTTTATAACGCTCAAAACTTCCGAAATGATCCAAATGCTCCTCGAAGACGTTGAGCAGCACCCCCACGCGGGGACTGTTATGGACATACTCCAGCTGATGGGCTGAGAGTTCATACACAACGATGCTGTCTGCATGGATCTGCTCCATGATGTCGAAGCACGGGATACCAATGTTCCCCGTCAGGATGGCATCGCGGCCCGACTCCTTGAGCAAATGATAAATCAAGCTTGTCGTGGTACTCTTGCCTTTGGTACCCGTGATGCCAATAGTTTGGTGATGGAACTCGCTCAAGAACAAGTCGGTCTGCGAGGTGATCTCCACTGAGTCGGCAACCGCAACATCCTTTAAACTGATGCCTGGGGTTTTCACTACAAGATCGAAACGATCAATCGCATCAAGGTAGTGCTCACCAGCAATCCATGGAAGCCCTTTTTGCTTCACTGGTTCCAACGCTTCCTCGTTCCGGTCGGCAACGGTTACAGACGCCTTTGGCAGATATTTCTCCAGAAATGCCAAGGTGGACTTTCCTTCACGGCCAAAGCCCAATATAAGGATGGATTTGTTCGCCAAACGCTTGCGAATCAGCTCAAACATGAAGTCTCGATTTTAAAAGTTTCACAAAAGGCTCAGGCAGGAAATGTTCTTCATTGAACCTGCCAAGGATCTCATCGACCGAAGCCTCTCCTTTGGGAGAAGATTCCACGATAGTCCCAGCGCGGTCAGCCATGGAATCAACACAAGCCCTCACCTCCTCCACTGTGCCCACACACTCGAACGGTTTCACTTCCGAAGTCCCATTCAACTCCTCAAAGATCGGCCTCAACTCTTGGTCGGTCAACAGATCCTTACCAAAGATCTCTTTCAGCCGCTCACGTGAGACGAAGGGAGACAGAATCAACCAAGTAAACAGACATTTGGGACATTTGCCACACCAGCTGTCGGTCTTGCTTCCCGCATTGCAGCTCCTAAACACCTCATGATAGGCCTTGCATTGGCTGAAAAACCATGCAATCTGCATCTCATTAAGCGGACGTAAGAAACTGAAATACTGGATCTTGTCGCTGATATTAGTAAGCACATATTCCCTGAAATCACGTTCAAACTCGACCGACTTGCTATACTGATGATTGATATTCGTCCCCGGCACCGTCGATTCGTTGGCGCTCGACTCGTTCGACAGGGCGATGTAGTTTGCTCGGCTGCCAAAGCCCAACAGGAGAGTCACGAAGGCCAGCAAGGCAGAAAAAGGCGTATGCCCATTGAGAAAGCCTTCATCGTTGAGTCTCAGCATGGTAGGATCAAGAGTCCGTTTGATTACGGCCACGTCACTTTCCTGATAACCTGCGGCCTCAACGCAACTCACGGTAGCTCCACGAGGGTTCATGATCACGGGGGTGACATCCATTTCGTTGCGGAGCAATTCCAAGGTCACCACGGAGTCCTTTCCTCCACCGATAGGCACCAACGTCCTGTCGCTCAAAGCTTGGTCAACGGGAACAAACCTACGGTCCGTCCCTGTTTCAAAACGCAAGAAGTCCTTCTCAGAACAATCGATGCCATTCAGGTAACGGAACTCACCCAAGCCGTTGTAGAACAGCTTCCTCCACCATTTTCGCTGACATAGCAGCAAGTCGAACGGCTTGACTAGGATGACCTTGGGGCAGGCCAGTTTCCAGTAGCTGATCATCTCCACCATGCCGATATGAAAGGCTAATGTCTCCAGTTGAGGCATCGGTATCGACTCCCAATGGAAGAACGGACGGGCGGGAATGGTCATCGTCGGATGGAAGAAATAACGGTCATCCAGACAAAAATGGAATGCCAACGACAGGGTTCCCTCCTCCACCTTGACCTCTTGGCTCATGAAGGTAAACGTCTCGTATTCTTGACGGAGCAAGTCGAATTTCAGTTGGTTATCGTTGCGTTTCAAGGCATGTCAAATTTTTTACAAAGATACGAAATAATAATTGAATTGTCTGGTTGTTTATTTGTTGAATTGTTGATACTTTTGCATTTCAAATGCAATCATCGATGGATTTCAAGAGCCTTTTCCGCATCCAGAGCAACACCTTGCATCCCAAGCAAGGCAACCTTTTGTTGTCGGAGCCGACAATGAACGACTACTTTTTCGGCCGCTCAGTCATCCTGCTCATCGATCACAACGAGGAAGAAGGATCCTTTGGAATCATCATGAACAAGTCGATGAAAGTGAGGGTCAGCGAACTTGTTGACCTCTTCCAGGACTTCGACGCACCCGTGTATCTCGGAGGCCCAGTAGCCAAAAACCAAATCTTCTTCATGCACACCTTGGGCGAACTCATCCCAGAATCGTACAAGATCATGGATGGCCTTTACTGGGGAGGAGATGCCGACTCGCTCAACACCCTGCTCTCGACAGGCATTGCCAACAGAAACAACGTCCGTTTCTTTCTCGGTTACTCTGGATGGGATGCAGGCCAGTTAAAGCAAGAACTGGAGCGAAACTCATGGTTGGTCAGTCACACCAACAGTTCCACCCTCTTAAGTACATCGCCAACAGCAATGTGGAAAAGCTACGTCAGTCGCATGGGCGCGAAATATCAAATTTGGAACCAATTTCCAGAGAATCCCGAAGACAATTAAGGGAAGGCCTGATAAAGGATGTCGTGCAACAAAGTACGGATGTTATACTTTGCCAGATAGTTCGGTTCCGACGAAGGGCACACACGATTCGAGAGGAAGATGATGGAGAGCTTGTTTTCGGGATCGGCCCAGAAGAACGTCCCCGTATAACCCGTATGACCATAACTGCTCATCGAGGCTGACTTTGACGCCGTTGAAGAGCCTTTCTTGTCGATAGGCAACTTGTCGAAGCCCAACCCGCGACGGTTGTTGTTCGAAGTGAACGGCGCCGTGGTGAAATAGCGAATCGTCTCAGGTTTCAGCAACTGTTTACCTTCAAATTTCCCTTCGTCCAAAAACATTTGGGTGATCACCGCAAGGTCGTGGGCATTGGCGAAAAGGCCTGCATGACCCGAGACACCGCCCATCAACGAAGCCATTTGGTCGTGCACATCACCCCAAAGCAACTGCATACGGAAGAGCGTGTCGTTCTCGGTAGGCACAATGGTCTCGCGAGAGCGCCAATGCAATGGACTGAAACCAATGTTGGTCAGATGCATCGGGTCATAGAACTTCTCTTTGAGATATTCCTCCAAACTCATGTTGGTCAGCTGTTTGACCAACTCAGGAACGAAATAGAAGCCCATGTCGCAATACACATATTTCTTCTCCTTCATCGGACTCTTCATGATGGAGTCGATGATCTGTTCCTTATAGTCGTTGAGGAGGTAAAGGTTCTCCGCCACACGGACGGTATGGGTCTCGTCGATGTGATCGATGAAAAACTCCTTCTTCGGGCCGTTTTCGTCAATCAGGTTCAGATGGAACGGGATCCACGACTTCATGCCCGACTGGTGAGTCAGCACATCGATGATCTTGATGGCTCCCTTGTTTGAGTTGTTCAGGTAAGGGAAATAGTCACCCATGGTCTTGTTAAGATCCAGCAGTCCATCTTCATAGAGCTTCATGATGGCCAGGGTCGAGGCAAAGATCTTGGTCAGCGAGGCGATGTCAAACACATCCTCAGGGACGATCTTGGTGCCGCCGCCGTAGGTAAAGGTACCGAAGCACTTGTCATACACCACCTTGCCGTCTTTCATCGCTAGGATCTGACAGCCAGGATAGGCACCTTTCTCGATCCCCATCTTGGCCACCGAATCCAGCAAACGTTCATAATATGCCTTGATGGAGCCTTGGGGCAAGGGGATCTGGTCGATGGAGAGGGAACCCTCGCGAATCACAGGTGCCGAGGCGGGCATCGAGGTGATGAAATCGGCAGGAAGGAGACCCGAACCACAAGCGAACTTTGCCGTCGAGACCGGCAACTTGCCATGGGCACTCAGCGTGCCAACCAAAATGGAATTGACGGCATCTAACGCATCGCTGTCATCCTGATAACCAACCAACAAGCCTTTTACGCTATTGTTAATGCGGAACTTATCAAGGGCATAAGGACAGCCAAAGAAATTCAAGATGACATCGTTTTGTGCCACCAGTTTATTGAAGAAGTCAACTGTAGCGGTGTTGACACCGAAGTCTTTGTTGGCGAAGATGTTGGTCTGCATGATGTTGACCACCACCAGGTCATAGGCTTCCAGCTCACCGAGCCACAGCTTGGCATCCTTGGCATTGTCCTTCCCGACGCAATACGACTTCACGGTGATGCCAGCATCCTTCAATGCGTCGGCCATGCTTTTCGAGCTGCTCGACTTGCCAATGGTGACCACGGCAATTTTCTTATCCGCTTTCAGCGGGATGACCTCATCGTCGTTGCGAAGCATAGTGATGGCTTCGGTGAAGAGTTGACGTCGCAAGTCGAGATAGTCAGCTTGATTCAGGTACTCATTGATCTTAAGGGTGGATATCGGCGCATAGCGATTCAGCCCGGCGCGGTATTTGTACTTTAATATCTTTTTGCAGCTTTCTTCCACACGGGCAGCGATCTCCGGGTCGCGTTCCGCACCTTCTTTAATCTGTTTGATAGCTGATGGGGCGTCGTGGGGCAGAATCAGCACGTCGTTGCCGGCGAGGAAAGCGGCATACGACACGCTGTCGGCCGGCACTGTCTCCGACACGCCTTTCATGTCCAACCCGTCAGTGAAGATCAGCCCGTCAAAGCCCATCTCCTCTTTCAAGAGGTCGGTGACCACACCTTTGGAAAGCGAGGAAGAGGTGTTTGCGACTTTCTCAATGGCAGGAAAATAAAGGTGTCCCACCATAGCACCGTTGACACCACGTTCGATGAGGTAACGGAAAGGAGCCAACTCCACATCCTTGACCTCCTCGTAGGGACGAGTCACGGTAGGCAGCGTCAAATGCGAATCGGTGTCGGTATCGCCATGACCGGGGAAGTGTTTCATGGTGGTGATCATGCCTTTGCTCTGCATACCCAAGGCATAAGCAGCGGCTTTCTCACCGACGTTCTTGGGGTCTTCGCCAAAGCTCCGCACTCCAATGACTGGGTTGTTGGCATTGGAGTTGACATCGGCCACGGGGGCGAAGTTGACATGGATGCCCATCCTTTGGCACTGGTCGGCAACCTGTTGTCCCATCGAATACAGCAACTCGTTGTTGGTAATCGCCCCCAGGGTCATCTGATAAGGATAGGCTATCGTGTTTCTCACACGCATGGCCAATCCCCACTCAGCGTCGATGGAGACCATCAACGGAGTCTGGGCCATTGCTTGCCACTCGTTGGTTTTCTCCACCTGAGGCTCCGCATCGCCTCTGAAGAAACAAACGCCTCCGATATTATACTTCTTAATGTACTTGCCCACCTCATCGTAATAGGGTTTATCGGGCTGGTTGGCCCTCAAGCAAAACAGCTGGCCCACCCGCTGCTCCAAAGTAAGACTGTTATACACTGAATCCACCCAGCGGGTCTCCGCATCTTGTGCGAACACCATCCCGCCAATCAACGACGCCATCATAACGACAGCAACACTAACAATTCTCTTCATATTATATTTATATTTATTATTTCAGCTACCGAGCTTGAACCCCTACGGGGTTCTTTCACCTTTCACCTCTCACCTCTCAACTCCTCCACCTCTTTCGGCTTCGCCAAAATCATCTTGTCACGATCCAGCAAAAACGCCGTTGGTGTCGATGACACATGATAATCCAAGAAGGCCTTCCCTTCCCACCGAGCTTCATCGAAGAAATGGTAACCCGGGATCTTCAACTTACGCACCTCGCACTCAACTTCTTTTCGATTTTCAGCCAAGGCGATCGTCACCAGTTCATAGTCGTGCTTCAAGTCGAGACGTTTGCGAATCTGTTTTAGGAAATCGTGACAATATTCGCAATCGACGGACCAAAACACGACCAATATTCGTTGTGCTTGCGAGTCATAAAGCCGATAGGGTTTCCCATCGATGGTGACACCCTCAATGTCGGGTGCCTTCGCTCCCACCCTCACCTTTTGGTAAGGTTCCACCAAACTCTCAAGCCAAGTCCCTTCCTCTTGAGTAATCTCTCCTTCAGCCAGTTGCGGGAAGTTCAGCAGGTGCTCTGTCACCTCCGAAAGCCCCAAGGCTGTAAATCCTTTCAGCAGATATTGAAGGGCGAAAGCATAACTTTCGATATTCACTTTGGCAAGTTCAAGGATGTGGTCAACGCCTTTCACAAAATCGTCAGTCGACTGTTCCAGATAAGCCACCATCTTGGTTGTCAACACATTCGTCGGAATCGCATCCAACTCTTCAAAGTCCGAAGCTTTCAACACAGGATTGGCATCAATACGCATCAGTCGCGCTGCATAATCCGTTGAAGAACCGGCTAAGCTGTCCACGATAGATTGATATTTTTCAGGCTCCTTATTCCCGTAATGATACTTTTCCCGCACTTGTAAATACGCTGTCCAAAGCGTGTTTTCAGGAGAACCCTCAAAACATACGGTGTTCGCATCCACGTACATCATCATAGGCTTCCCCACCGAGAGAAACTCCAAGGTCGTCTCCTCGCTATCAACGACATACATCCCTGTCGGGAGGATGGGCTCATAAAAGAAGCGTCCTTCGGCATCGCCATGCAAAGTGTCCACCGGCTCCAAGTCGAGTCCGGTATAGGACGACAAGATGATGTCCGCACCAGATTGTTGAGGCCAAAACACAACCAGTCCGGGCTGTGCCCATAATCGCGTTGGTACAACGGCGAGCAACAGCAGCAAGATAAGTGACGATTTCTTAAGCATCATGGCCTCAATGGATTACATAATTATAAAGTGCGTTTCCGACCCCTGTGACCAAGTTGATCTCTTGGTTGTTATGCAGGCTGCCCACAGCAAAAGGCGTCTCCCCCACCAATCCAGAGTTCACGATCATCTTGCCCTTACGGTCGATGAGATAGATTTCACGGTTCTTCTCTGAAACGATGCCCAACAAGCGCTTATTGCGAGTGATGTTAAAGAAGACGGGCTTGGCGGTGATTTCTGTGTCGAACTGATAGGCAAAAAGCTCTGTCTTGAACCGGTCAAAGATATGCAACTCTTTTTGGTCCAGATAGATAAAGTCAGGGTCTTTATCTCCGTTGAAGTCTTCATAAAGGAAGAAATGCTTATCGGAATAGTTTCCGAAGTCCGTTCGGTTCAGCACTCCGTCGGGAGTCACATACAGCAACTTGCCGTCCTTGTCGGAAGTCAAGAAGAGGCCTTTGCTTCTATTGGTGAGATTGGCGTAGATGTCGGCTTTAGGTGACTTCTGCATCTCCGAAGAGAGGGGGATGCGTATCCTTCCTTGGCGATCAAGGATACGGACGCCACCGCTGACGTCAGAGACGATGAGGTAGTCCTTGTCGGCAGCCACGATATGCTGTACAGGCTGGCGCACCAGGTCCTCCGCCCGATGATGGTTCCAGCCTTCCACCTCTTCGCCATCCAAATCATAGTTATAGACCAACCGGTCGGTGCCGCAGACCAAGATGCGATAACTCTTGCTGTTGTCATAGTCGATGACCGCCATGCCGTTCGAGGCCTCAAAGGTGAATCGAACTGGGAAGCCTTCTACGTTGGCACCGTCGCGGTCGATGAGTTGCATGGTATGGGCGGTGTTGAAGAGGAGCTGAAGCTGACCGTTATTGTCTTTGTCGATGGCAAAGACCTCGCTGATCGGGGCCTCCTCCAAATTCTTCTGCCATAAGATCTTACCCTCGCTGTTGATCATATACATCACGTTTTGCCGGTCGAAGGCGATCACGCAGCGGTTTTCGTTTCTACCATCATCAACGATATAGGGCTTGCCGTTCAACGGTGCGTCGAGGTTGACTTTCCATCGGACGATGCTCTCGTCTTGCGTAGTGGCGTTTTGCATCAAACTGAGGTTGGCATAAACCAAGTCCTTCGACGAGGCAAGTTGCAGCGACAAGGCCTGGAAGTCATCCAAAAGTTTGGGATGTGCGTCAAGATAACGGCTCACCGCCCCGCCTGCCAAGGAATTCACCAAGGACTGGTTACCTTTGCCGGTGACGAAAAGGGTGATGTTGCATGATTCAAGCAGACGTTGCTGGAAAGTCTTGAAATTCTCGTTCAGGTCGAGTGTTCGTCCGGAACGATAGCAGGCGATGATATCCTTCAAGGCAGTCACCGTGGTGGTGATGACCAGATATTGATCCACAATGGCATAACAGCATCGTTTTATGGTCTTGAAAGACCCTCCAAACACCACGGGGACGAAGTCTTTCTCACCCAGGTCACAGATTACATACCCTTGGCAATCCAGGGTGTTGCCACCGCCCATCTTGGCTGTGAGGCGATCCATGAACTTGATAACTGCCGAAGGGTCGTTCATGCGTCCCACGAAGACCTCTTGCCGCTTGTCGCCGATGATGTCATACGAAACCTCGCTGAGGTAGTTCAGCAGTTGGTTCTCCACGTCAATGCCATATCTCTTGTTCAGTGCCTCCACTGCCTTGGCATCGCGGAAGGCCTGCCAGTAGGAGGCATAATCGGACATCCCGTAATGCAGCATCAATCTGGTGTCGTAAGGCAAGATGTTGACGATGGAGTTCTTCACGGGCAGCTGGTATTTCAGTGGTCGGAGGCTTGAGGCGGTGTCGGCAGCGAGGCAATAGCCGTTCATCGTAACCTCATCCTGGCCAGGAATCACGTCCAAGGCGGCCCAGCCCCGATTGTCACGATAGTACAGATGAGCCTTGACATGCTGGCCCAAGGTTTTCTGCAGCCTGACCAGGTCGCCATCCGAGTCGATCTTCTCGGAATCGTTCATCTGATGAAACACCTTCTCGACGACGTCCATGTCGCGGCACAGCCCCACGAAAGGCCCTGCCGCAAACACATAGAGCGAGTCCAGGTTCTTCAGATAATAGCATTGTGCCTGCCCATTCTTACGAAATTCGCAGTCGATGTCGTGATTCTTGAAGAAACGTTTCAGATCTGCTTCTGTCATCTTCTCTTGAGGCATGGCTAGCAGCAGTCCGTGCCATTCCTCTTCCACCGGCACGGACGACAAGGCCATGCGGGCGTTGAGGAATCCCCTATGGAGATTCTCGTCCGACTGCATCATGCTGTCGATGCACATCGCCATGTTGCCCACCCAGGCCACATCGGCATCAGCCTTCATAAACGGGTCAACATACGGCTTCCCTTTCAACTCCTTCAAAAAACCATCAGGATTCGTAGTCTCCAAGACCGCCTCCGCATCTCGAGGAATGGCATCAAACAATCGCAATTCCGTACGAGAGCACGACAGGCTCAACACGCACAAGACAATGATAAGACAACGATTTAAGGGATGCTTTTTCATGCTGCTATTGGAAAAAGCAAAGTTAAGAAGATTTCGACAAAAAAGCTAAAGATTCCTTGGAATTGTTTTCAACAAAAATGGCCGACCGAGGATTTAAAGGTCGATCTTCAGCTGGATCGCCATGTTGAAGGATTTACGGTGCAACTCCGTGATTCCATAGTCGGCGATGGCCTGCTTGTGCTCTGGTGTAGGATAGCCTTTGTTTTTCTTCCAATGATACATCGGGAACTGCAAATCATACGCTTCCATCATCCGGTCACGGGTCGTCTTGGCAAGGATGGAGGCCGCAGCGATGGACTGATACTTGGCATCGCCCCCGACGACGCATAAGTGTCTCAAGTCATGATATTTCTTGAAACGGTTGCCATCAATAAGCAGAAACTCAGGACGCACTTTCAACTGGTCAAGAGCTCGGTGCATGGCCAAAAACGAGGCATTCAGGATGTTGATCTCATCAATCTCAGCCGCCGTCACGACTCCGACACCATAGGCCAAGGCCTCTGCCATGATCATCTCCCGCAACTCATACCGTTTGCGCTCCGTAAGCTTTTTCGAGTCGTCCAATTCAGGATAATTAGACCCAGGCTTCAAGATCACCGCTCCCGCCACCACCGGACCCGCAAGGCAACCACGACCTGCTTCGTCACAACCCGCCTCGACAAGATCCGAATAATGAGTTAACAAATTCATAATCAGATAAATAAAGGAATATAATGGGAAGCAAGCACAGCAACCATGAAAATGGCAAAGGTGACATTGGACCAACGCAAGCCATCAATATAGGCCAACTCGTAAGAGAACAGGATGCTCAACGCGATGAACATCACCCCCGACTGCATCGGGTCACCAACAAGGAAGAGCATCAAGACACCAAACAGCAGCAGCAAGACGGTCATCACAATCTTGGTACGTACCGAGAGGGTCTTCTCAAAACTATAATTACGTGGCATCAACAGAGGCATGGCCGACACCAACAACAAGAACGCCAATAAACCTGCTTTGAACCATGTGAAATCCCCGATAGTGAGTAAAATGCCATTAAAGAAATCGACATAGCATTGAAGGGTCTCCATCAAATCCCCCATCAGGAAATGCGCTGCAAAATAGAAGAAATACGGTAACAGCAGGCCCAAGAAAGGAATCAGGTGCAGTCGCAACGAGCCTTTATGGATCAACCCCAAAGCGATGATACCCCATATTGCCAACAGCAACACGGGGAAATAACACATCGTGGCAAAAGAAAGGTAAAAACCCGCATTGAGCAGATACAGTTCCGGACGCTGAGTCTGGTAAAGGGCAAACAGCGTATGGATGAACATCAACAGGAACACGCTGGCAAGCATCATGGGATAGAAAGTGGTTTGCGCCGGGACCAGATTCATCACCAACAAAAACACCACGGCGCCCAAGGTGTTCACCCTGTTGATAATCTGATTGGAAGCCAGTATCGAATTGAAAAACACGGCTTCGAACGCATTCAACAACAAAGCGAACAGCAACATGGCATAGGGCCAAAAATCCAAAAGGTTGGCTAACAAGTTATAAAGCGGTGTCACTGGACTGCGCCAAGTCACATCCACATTGCCCGTGATAAATGAAGGAATCCAAATCGCGATGCACAGCAATGCGATCATCACATATTGGATAATATAACTCTGCCTAAAAAAGCGTATCACTGTCGTTTATTTTTCACTTTTCAACACTCACCTGTCAACTTCATCAAGTCCAGACCGATATCGGAACGGTGGTTCTCGCCATCGAAGGTTATTTTCTTCACCTCAGCGTAGGCGATATTTCGAGCTTCTTCGATGGAATCGCCTTGAGCGGTGACAGCGATGACACGACCGCCAGAGGTTACCACTTGGCCTTCAGCGTTAAACGAGGTGCCAGCATGGAAAGCAACGCCATGGTTCACCTGATCCATTCCCGTCATCACCTTGCCTTTTTCATAGGCCTCGGGATAACCTCCCGAAACGAGCATCACCGTAACTGCAGTCTTCTCGCTTTTGGCATAATGCACCTTGTCGAGGCAACCGACAGCGCAAGCATACAACATGTCGGCAAAGTCGCCCTCGATACGGGTCATCACCGCCTCAGTCTCGGGGTCACCCATGCGTACGTTATATTCAATGACGTAAGGGTCGCCTCCACAGTTCATCAATCCGAGGAAGATGAAACCCTTATAGTCGATCTGTGCTTCTTTCAAGCCCTTCAACGTAGGCTCCACGATGCGTTTCTCCACCTTCTGGAGGAAGTCTTCCGTGCAGAATGGCACCGGCGAGACTGCGCCCATACCACCCGTGTTGAGTCCCGTATCGCCGTCACCGATACGCTTGTAGTCCTTGGCCTCAGGCAGCAAGACATAATGCTCGCCATCGGTCAGCACAAACACTGAAACCTCGATGCCTTTAAGGAACTCTTCGATGACCACGGTAGCCGAGGCAGCGCCGAACTTGCCTTCAAGCATGTTGCCCAGTTCCCTTTCCGCCTCTTCGAGCGAATCGATAATCAGCACGCCCTTGCCTGCGGCAAGACCATCGGCCTTAAGCACATAAGGGGCCTTCAAGGACCTCAGGAAAGCAATTCCCTCATTCAAACGATCTTTGTTGACCGTCAAGCAACGTGCCGTAGGAATGCCGTTTTTCTCCATGAACACTTTGGCAAAGGCCTTACTGCCTTCCAGCTGGGCTCCGCGGCTGTCGGGACCAATGATGCAGATGTCACGAAGTTTCTCGTCAGCCTTGAAATAATCGACGATGCCGTCCACCAAAGGCTGTTCGGGACCGACGACCACCAAGCTGATCTCCTTCTCGAGGCAGAACTCCGCAATCTTCTCGAAGTCACCCACCTTGATGTTGACGTTGACACCGACCTCAGCCGTGCCAGCGTTCCCAGGAGCCACATACACCTTGGCTCCGGTGCTTTGCGCCAGCTTCCATGCCAGAGCATGCTCACGGCCTCCCGAGCCGAGGACCAAGATATTTCTCACCACGTCAGTAATGTGTTGACCTTGAATCTGTTTCCAATCGACGGTCTCTTTCGAGCAATCCGTCGGATACATGACGATGATCTTTGCCATATTATGTTGTTTTGACCGATTTCATTAAACTATTCCAAATTTTTTCTGATGCCTGATCCCACGAAAAATCCTTGGCGCGTTCCCTTCCTTTGGCAACCAGTGCTGTCCTTACCTCTTCGTCCATCATCTTCAGCATTGCCTCGGCGATGGCATCCTCGCTGAAGGGATCCACCAACAAAGCGGCGTCTTGGGCCACTTCGGGCATCGAGGTCACATTGGAGGTGATGACCGGGGTGTCGCAGCGGAAGGCCTCCAAGATAGGAATGCCAAATCCCTCAAAATAAGAGACATACACCGAAGCCAGTGCAGCAGCGGTCACCCTATGCAACTCCTCGGCACTCAGTCGTCCCGTGAAGATTACCTCCTCCTTGAAATGCATGGCCTCGAAAGCCTTCTGGATAGGCTCTGTCCACCAACGCTTCTCCCCCACAATCAGCAACTTGACATCGTTCTCGCTCCTGGCCTTGAACCGATCAAAGGCCGTGAACAGCCTGGCCAAGTTCTTACGCGGATGCAGCGAGCCCACGAACATAAAATACGGATGTCCGTCGCTATACTGCTTTCGAATCTCCTCCTGTTGTTCTGTCGGCAAAGGACAAAAGATTTCGTTCACCCCATTGTAAGCCACATCAATCTTCCGAGGATCAACATGATAACAATCCACAATATCTTGCTTCGAGAACTCCGACACCGTCACGATACGATCGGCCCGCTGGGCAAATTTCGGGAAATACTTTTTGTAATGCCAAAGATGGATCCCCGGCATGTCGTTAGGGAAATGCTCGAAGTTAAGGTCATGAAATTGAACCACTTGTGGCACCTTGGAACGCAGACTCAGGTAGCCGTCAGGCGAGAAGAACAGGTCAGGTTTGATTTTTCTCAATGCCCGAGCCACAGAATATTCGAAGAACCAGATAAAGAGGAAGGGGTGTCGTGCTTGAGGGAAAAGCGTCACCGGTTTCACGTTGTCGGCAAAGAGGAACATTGGATCGGGCTGGCGGTCGAAGAGGAAGTAAAACTCCACTTCAGGGTGACGCTCCACCATACGGCGAAGGGTCTCATAGGCCACCCAGCCGATGCCTTCCAACTTGCCTTTCAGCAGCAACCGTGTGTTGACAGCGATTCTCATCACCATCAATATCTATAGATGTCAGACTTGTAAGGGCCTTCGATCGGCACACCGATATAGTCGGCCTGTTTCTGAGTGAGTTTAGTCAGCTTCACGCCGATTTTTTCGAGATGCAGGCGGGCCACTTCCTCGTCGAGGTATTTGGGCAGACAATAGACGCCCACCTGATACTTGCCACGTTTCTCCCAGAGATCCATCTGAGCCAAGGTCTGGTTGGTGAACGAGTTGCTCATCACGAAGCTGGCATGGCCAGTAGCGCAACCCAGGTTCACCAGTCTTCCGGAGGCCAACAGGAAGATGCAGTGGCCGTCTTCAAACACATACTTATCGACTTGAGGCTTGATGTTGATCTTTTCTTTCAGTTCCTTGGCATGTTCCAGACGATCCACTTGGATCTCGTTGTCGAAGTGGCCGATGTTGCACACGATGGCCTGGTCTTTCATCTGGAGGATATGTTCGAGTGTGATCACGTCGCAGTTGCCCGTGGTGGTCACGAAGATGTTGCCTTCCTTGACAGCTTCTTCCATCGTGGTGACTTCGAAGCCTTCCATGGCGGCTTGCAGGGCGCATATCGGGTCGATCTCGGTGACGAGGACGCGAGCGCCGTAGCTCTTCATGGAGTGCGAGCAGCCCTTGCCAACCTCACCGTAGCCACACACCACCACGACCTTACCAGCGATCATCACGTCGGTGGCGCGTTTGATGCCATCGGCCAGCGACTCACGGCAGCCGTAGAGGTTGTCGAACTTCGACTTGGTGACCGAGTCGTTCACGTTGATGGCGGGAACCAACAATTCGCCGCGTTCCTGCATCTGATAGAGGCGGTGTACTCCTGTCGTGGTCTCTTCCGAGACGCCCTTCCATCCGGCGACCACGGTATGCCAGAAGCTTGGGTTCTCCTTATAGGTGGCTTTGATGACGCTCATCAAGGCCTTCTCTTCCTCGCTACCGGCAGGAGTGTCGAGCAGTTTGGGGTCGTTCTCGCAAGCGTAGCCTTTGTGGATCAACAGGGTAGCGTCGCCACCATCATCGACGATGAGGTCCGGACCCGTGCCATCGGGGAAGGTGATGGCGCGTTTGGTGCACCACCAGTAGTCTTCAAGACTCTCTCCTTTCCAGGCAAACACCGAGGTACCCGTCTCTGCGATGGCCGCAGCGGCATGGTCCTGGGTGGAATAGATGTTACAGCTGCACCAGCGAACGGTGGCACCCAACTCGACAAGTGTCTCGATGAGGCAGGCCGTCTGGATGGTCATGTGCAGTGAGCCCATGATCTTGGCACCCTTAAGAGGCTTTGTGTTACCATATTTCTTACGCAAGGCCATCAGGCCAGGCATCTCGTGTTCAGAGACTTCAATCTCTTTCCTTCCCCAGTCGGCCAAGTTGATGTCGGCCACCAGATACGGAAGGGTTTTATCTAACAGTTTTTCGTTCATCGGATAATATCGAAAAAGATTACAAACTGCAAAGGTAGGAAAAAAAAGCATAAGGAGAATAATTGAATCGCAAACAGCAAAGTTTTTTATTACCTTTGCATTTTAATTCTATTATCATAAATAATGAAACGAGCCTATTTTCTCAAAGCACTGTTTATCATCTCTTTAGTACTATCCGCATTGATTGGTGAAGCCCAACCTCCAGGAGGTCGTCCTCCGGGAGGAGGCAGGTTCCCTGGTGGCCGTCCGCCGATGGGCGACCGCAATAGGGAATGGAACCAGAACCAGGGCAACACCCCTGTCAAACCTAAGAAGAGAGTCCGTGAAGGCGACACTTTCATCGTGGCCGGTGTGCTTCGCGATGCCGACAACGGCGATTTGCTGCCATTCGTCAACGTGGCTGTGCTCGACAGTGTCGATGCCACCTTCGTGAAAGGAGGCATCAGCAACATGGACGGTCGTTTTGAGATCAACGACGTGCCCCAAGGCTCTTTCATCCTGCGTGTCTCTGCCATCGGCTACCAGAACTTCTCCCTGCCTTTCAACGTGACCAACAACACCGACTTGGGGACGCTGCGCATCAGTCAAGGCGTGACCTCACTCAACGAGGTCACTGTTACAGCTGAGAAGCCGCTCTACGCCATGGACGGCGAGAAACTCGTTTATAACGTCAGCGAAGACCCATCTATCCAAACCGGGACCACCGAGGATGCACTCCAGAACGCCCCCGGCGTGGAAGTCGATGTGGAAGGCAACATCACCCTTCGTGGCGTGTCGAGCGTGGAGATCTGGGTCAACGACAAGCCATCCAAACTCACCGAGGAAAACCTCAAGACTTATCTCCAGACCCTGCCCGCCAATGCCATCGCCCGCATCGAGACCATCACCAACCCTTCGGCGAAATACGCTACCGACGCCGAGGCGGTCATCAACATTGTTACCTCAGCCCATATCAAGAGCAACCAGTTCGTCAGCTTCGGCGTCAATGGATCCAACCAACCCTTTGTCTCGCCTTGGGCCAGCTATATGTGGAAGAAAGAAAAACTCAGCATCAACCTCTTCGCCTCAGGCCGTTATAGCAACCGGCGCAACAAGTCCGACCAATGGGCCTATCAACGCCGTGATGCCGATCTCCCTAAAGAATTCGACACCATATATTCCAGCACCGTCTCCCAAAACGACACCAGCCTCAACCGGAGCGCCAACCTCTTCATGAACCTCAACTATGAGATCGACTCCATGTCCGACCTCTCCGTCGATGCTGGAGGCTTCTATTCCTCCAACCTCAACGACATGAAACGCAAACAGTCGCAGACCTACTTCTACCTCGACTCCGTGCCGTCCTATTCGGAAATCTTCAACGACAGCACTTTGAGCGACAGCAAGACCTCGTCATGGTTCGGCAACTTCGGAGCTGACTACACCAAGAAGTTCGATGAGTCGGGACACAACTTGCGCATCGGCTTGAACTCACGCATCAACAACAATAGCAGCGAGCAGTACTATAACCGTATGTACGACGTCTATACTGACCTCGACGAGCACCGCCTCATGCTCTCCGACTCACGTAACTTTGGCGTCAGCCTCGATGCCCGTTACAACCGTCCTTACAGCGAAGAAGGAGAGCTCAGCTATGGCCTACGCGCCGACTATCAGGAAGACGACAACAAATATCGCCGTTTCAACGACACCACGGGAACCCTCGTCGATGACCTGCGCACCTATCATTATTTAGGAGCCGAGAGCAGTGTCAGCGCTGACGTCAACTGGACCCAACGTTGGGGCGGATTCACCCTTAGCACCGGTCTCGGCGCCGGCACCGACCGCATCCATTACCAATACCTCAGCGTCATGTCCTTCGCCGACGACAGCACCCTGTATTTCCTCTCCATGCGACCCTCCATCCACCTCACCTATCGCACCGAGGACATGCACAACCTGAAACTCAACTACTCGATGCGCATGTCGCACCCTCAGGAATACCAAATCAGCACCTTCCGTCGCTATGGCGAGAACAACTACTCCATGGGCAACCCCAATGGGCTCAAGGACTCCTATACCCATAGCATCGAGGCCGGATGGCAGAAGTTCTTCGAGCGTTTCGGCAATATCGGCCTTGAGGCCTATGGACGTTGGAGCACCAACGAAGTCAGCTCGCTCACCGACGCCGAATACGACGATTACCTGGAACGCATCATCAGCTATTCCATCCCCTACAATATGGGAACCTCCTGGCGTTATGGCACCTCACTCAACATGACCTACCGCCCATCAGGATTCTTCAATGTAAGACTCTATGCCAACCTCTACAATTACGGCTACCGCATGGAATATGACCGCAACGGTGTGCATAAGATCGATGGCAACGACAAATGGTCGTGGAGTGTGCGCGTCAATGCCTGGGCCAAGATCTTCAACCAATACCAACTCACCATGTCGGCCAACTACAACTCACCTACCATCGGCCTGATGAGCGAACGCAAGGCACGTTATTATCTCAACATGGGAGTGCGTAGCGATTTCTTCAACCGCCGAATGTCGGTCTTCGTAAACGTTCAAGACATCTTCAACTGGGGTGCCAAAATCGGTTCGGGAAGCACCAACACCAACCCCTACTATCTCACCGACAACACCAACAAGATGATGAACAGCCGCTACATCTCAGCGGGTGTCACCTTCCGATTCGGTAAGCTGGAGTTGGAGCGCAACGCCAAAGAAGGCGACAGCGAGACTGGCGACAGCTTGCAGGAATAAGGGATCAACCGTAGGCATGAACCCCGCCTAAGATCAGGTTCACACCAAAATAGGTGATCACCACGCTTAAAAAGGCAACAATGCCGTAAACGTGGAAGAACATCGGCTTGCTAAATGACTTCCACAACGAACTGTGAAGTGGGGCGGAATACACCAACAACGTAATCAAGGCCCAGACCTCTTTCGGGTCCCACGACCAGTAATTACCCCACGAGATGTTGGCCCAGATGGCACCGATGAAGATGCCCATCGCAAGCAAGGCAACTGCCGGATACAACAACAGAGTGCTGATGCGTTGCAAACGTTCCAGATAGGCGATGTTGCTCGGCTGAGAAAAACGCACGATGACCGCGCTGATACCATTCAACAAGATGAAGAACAACAGGGCGTAAGCGATCATGATCACCGTGACGTGGAGACTCAGCAAGGGCGAAGACAACACAGGCATCAGGTGCGTCACCGGAGGATTGGATCCGCCCATCATCTGCACTAACAGCACCATGCCTGTCATCAACAAACCCGCTGGCAATGCCATCTCGTACTTCCGTGAGAGCAGCAAGGTGATGATGCAGAGGCTCAAGGCCAAAAGGTTCATCGAATCGAAGCTGCCTGCCATCGGGACATGACCACCGGCAATCCATCGCAAGATGAACAGCAAGGCCAGAAACGCGCCCAAGCAGGCCACCCAAGCCAAGGCGATGAGATGGATGGGCTTGTAGAGTTTCTTCCCCTTCCCCAAACAAACCAAGGCTAAAGCAAAACAAACGAGTCCCAAGGTGATGGTGGCCATTGCCAACCATCTACCGGCACTTAAACGGTTGTAAAGTCGCTCGGCATTAACCCTACCCGTACCAGGCAAGACCTCGGAGGCATGCTGTTCCTGATAGATACGAGTCTTGACAAACACCTCATCCAAAGCGGCGAAGTCACCCTTCACCACATACTCCTGACAAAGGCTGAGTTGTTTACGTATGAAGAGATACTCATCATCAGGAAGGTCCAATGGCAGTTCATCACTTTGCGAATACCAAGTGATGTTATTAGTACTGTCGGCATGAGGGAATAGCTTAAGCAACTTGCCGTTGGTGAGCATGTTGATGATCTGAGTTCTCTCCTCAGCTTTCATCTTTTCGCGTTTCGGAGCGTCTTCAGGCAAGTTCTTCTCTTTGAACATCGGCTCGTTGCGCCAGTCGTCATAATAGAACAGCCATCCTCCCAGCACCTGTTCTGGGGAATAGCCACGATAGCGAGCCTTGCCACAGAGTTTGGTGGTGAAGTCTTTCGCCAAGGTCTGCATGGGGCACACACGGCCTTTGTACATCACATACATCTTCCCCATTTGATCTGCGCTCTCTTTGGGGATGGTGCGAGGTTTGGGCGATGCCGATGCGGTAAATCCGAGACCCAAAGTCAAGAGGATCAGCATTACGGCCATCTTGCCCGAGGTATTTCTCAACAGTTGACGGAACTGTCCATTACGCTCAAAGAACATACCGATGAGGCCGATGAACAGCAGAGCATAGCCCGTATAGGTGACCCCGATGCCCCAAGGATCATGGGCCACCGAAAGAACTGAGTTGCCTTCCTCGTCGTAATCGCTTTGGTAGAAACGGTAACCACGGTGTTTCAGGATGTTGTTCATGGAGATAAGCACATCCTGTTCCGCTTTTCCCGCCGCGTCTCCGATGGTTACATGGCTTACAAAATCCATCGGAGAACGCGTTCCAGGATAGGTCTCCACCTCGAAGCGGTCCAAGGTCAACGTGAAAGGCAACTCACCATGGCTGACTTGGCCATGTCTCTCTATTTGGTATTCATTGGAGGCTACTCCGGGCTTCAACGTCATTTCGCCGTGTTTTCCGGCAAGCATGGTCAGCAGAGCTCCGAGCAAGATCAGCAAGATGGATCCATGCAAGATACACACTACGGGGCGCTTATACGCTTTGTTACGGAACAGCATGACCACCATGCCGATGGCCAGCATGGCCCAAAGGGCTACAAACCACCAAGCAGCATACACATGACTCAGGGCAAAGTCTGAGCCATGCAGTTTTTCGACGACGGTGCCTGTGGCGAGGACGATGATCAGCAGGATCATCAACACGGAAACGATATGACGTAGGTTTTTCATTTTAACGGAAGGTTTATATGACGAAGACGCAAAGATACTGATTCTCTTTGCGTCTTCTTTTTTTACTTATTATTAAATTGCGTCGATGAATTTCACGACAGCGTCACGGTCAGCTTTGTTGAGTTGTCGGAACTGTTCCACCGAGCGGCGGGCATCGCTTTGGGCATTGCCATGCCACATGATGGCTTCGATGACCGTTTGTGCACGGCAGTCGTGCAGGCGCTCACTGCGGCCGGTGCAGATGGCGCTGAGCCCACGGCCCCAAAGCGGAGTGGTACGGCACCAGCCTGTGCGGATGTCGTTCTCCATGAGAAGCTTGTGCTGGATGTAGTCGCTGTAAGGCCAAATCTTTTGGTTAGGATAGCGGGGCAAGCGGCCGTCACCATCGGTGAAGAAACCTGCAGGATCGGTGAAGTAGTCGTCACCCGTCTGCCACGACGGGCGGTGGCAATAGGCACATCCGAGGTCACGGAAGAGCTGTCGGCCACGTTGCACCTCAGGGTCGCTGAGGTTACGAGCGGCGGGGACAGCCAAGCCACGGTGCCACACCATGAAATCGCTGTATTCTTCACCACTCATCTCAGGAACTCTCAAGCTATCGGGGATGTTAGCCATCATCAGATAGTTGTAGATGTCGGTCTCCACATCGCCCGTAAGGTTAAACTGAGGGAAGTAGTTGTAGAACTCGGCTTGGACCTCAGGATCCTGCGAGGCCGTACGCGCATAGGCGGCAGTCATGTAATGACCCATCTTGGTCGGATGAGTCACGTTGGTGATGTTCCAGATGGCATTGGCTCCAGGAGCGTCTTGAAGCGGGCCACGGGTCAAGGCATAGGTGTAACGTTTAGGGTGATTGGTATTACCATAGAGTCCCGTCGGTGCCCAATCGGAGCCGTCCCACATTGCCGGGTTGAGACCATTCTGCATGAATCCGTCGTCCGACTCTTTTTGGTATTGAGCCTTCAGCGAGTCGTCCGGGATGGCATCGATTAGACCTGTACCATAGATACCGATCGTCGATTCGAGGCGGCAGACGAAGTCGCTGTATGGGATGGGATTGTTACCCACCTCAAGCGGCACATAGAAAGCGTCTTCCGGGATATAGACTTCGGGATAGGTCAAGTTGTAAGTCTCCCCGTCGGGGAACTGGTTGCCCCATTCATCCACATAGCTGAGCCAGTTGATCTCGATCTTGGTCTCGTCCAAAGGAGCTTTGAAGGGCGGCACGGCCTTGGTTTGGGGCATACCGGTGTAGGAGCTGAGGTAAGTGTCGTTACGATCAGTGAAGACGAGCAGGTAGCCATTGCCCCAGTCATCGGCGCGATAGCGGTTCATGCGCATGCCGTGGCCATAGCCAGGATGGCAGGCAATGCAGCTGCTGCGGATGTAAAGCGGTCCGAGTCCGTCGAAAGGTTCATTGTTCTGCGTATAGGTACGCTCAAAGAAATACTCACCGTATTTAAAATTCGTCACCAGACCCGCATTCTCAACGGCGGGAGTAGGATCTTCGTAGGCCGTCTGTGTGCTGTTGAATGTAGTACCGAGCTCACCACCGGCGTAAGTCTCTTCCAGGACCTGTGGGTCCGTGGGGATGGGTTCTTTGCCGCCGCAAGCCACCATGACCCCGGCGAGGAGCAAACCCATGCTAATGATTCCAAATTGTTTCTTCATGATCAGTTATCTTTTTTAGCAAGTTCTTCTTTAACTTCTGCCATCACGTCAGAGAGGTTTTGGCAAGCTTCCATGGCATCACCGGCGGTGGCGTCGGTATAGTATTGGACAAAAGGAGCCTTCATGGCGTTGATTTTGTTCAGAGCGTCATTAATGGCATTGACCGTCTTGGTATCCAGTTCCGCATTTCCGTCAGCGATGTAAGCATGCAGTGAGCGGTCTTCGTCGCGAGTGCTCTCCATGCCGCCCATATAGGCGTTTTGGATGCTGATGATGTTGTCGTAGAAGTCAACGATGGACTTCTGACTATAAGGAGATTCCACATAATGCGGATCCTCGCCAGTGTGAGGTTTGCCGATCTTGGATGTGCCCACTTCGTCGGCGATGTCGATGCAGCCGTCAGCGATAGCCTGCAGTGCATTGGTAAAGGTGGCATAGGTGCTACCCGCCTGGCCAGCAAAGAGCATGTTGTTGCCATAGGAGTTGTTGCCTCCATTGACGGTGGTGTTGAGTTCCAGTTCTTCCATCAGTGCGGAATGTTCAGCGGGAGCGTTTTCATCCCAGCTCACTTCCAGTTGGAAGCAGCGGTTGCGGAGGTCGCGCGACACGGCCACCACGTAGGTCATCATGTCGTCGTTCACCTCATTCACATCACGGGGTTGTCCCTCACGGAACAGGATGTACTCGATTCCGTGGAAACCCAGCAGGGCGTTGCCAAGCTGTTCTCCGGCCACGGTGCCGTCTTCGTCGCCAGCCAGCATCTCGATCATGGGCTGACTAGCCATCAAGTTGTTGAAGGCATCTTCATCGAGGGGCCATGAGTCGATATGAGGGTCGATGCCGAAGTCGGAGGCGGCGCCATACAAGAAAGCCTCGCTCATCTCCCACCACTTGCGGGCTTCGAGGAAGCTCACGGTAGCTTGGTTGAGGTTGTTTTGGGTCTTGTTGGCTTTCAAAGCCTCCAGATTGTCCACGAGGTTTTGCGCTTCAGCAGCCAGGTTGCCGTAAGTGGGGTACACCGTCTGCTTGAGGTACTGTTTCACGATAGCCTCTTTGGTTTCTTTGTTTTTTTCTTCAATGACTTGGTCTTTGCCGCAGGAGTTGAAACCCAGGGCAAACAGGGCTGATACCGCGATCAGTGCCAGTGTTTTCGTTGTTTTGTTCATGGGTTTATTTGTTTAGTTGTTAGAATTTACGTCATCTGAATATTCACGATGCAAAATTCCAACTTCCTGGCCTGCGATGGAATCACTAAAAATGATGATTTGATGGGGTGATGGTTAGCTGAAAATGGGGATAAATGATAGCAATCCTAATTATTTGAATTATCGAAATTGAAATTATAACCATTATTATATAATATTATTTGAGATACTATAGAATATTATATATTTGTAGCAATTTGATAAGAAAATGAAAACAACAAGCCACGAACAATTGCTCGAAAAGAACATAGGTAGAATTGACAAACCTGTAAGGGGCTTTTAAAGCTCTTGGTGTTCCTTCAGCTTTCTTGACCTTGGTTCGTTTTGCCGAGTGGTATTATGGTAATATGTGGTGAGTGATAACTAATAATCAGGGTTACAATAGTAGAATTTAGGTTATTAAGAAGATCCACTGGGGGCGGAATCAACTTAACCTCCAGAAAAAGAATTTACATCAATTCCCCTCTGCTACCATTGATACTGGGTAATAAGCTTGTTTATATACTACAACATTCCTTCCTTCAATTGCTTTATGCAGCCGATATATTAAACGATAGACAACATTTGTGTCTTCAAAGTAATCCATGTATTCGATCTGTTTGAATGGCATTTCATTAATAAGGTCTTCTGCCTCTATATCACCGTTCTCCCTCACATAGCCCACAATGAGGTTAAGGAACTCTTGTTGCTTGGCGTTGAAATGGTAATCCCTCAAATACTGGCCAAACAATTCATTGATGGCCATTTGGTCGAGGCCGACAATCTTTCTCACAAAAGCACCCAAGGATTTGCCTTTGGCCACGGCATCGTATTCTTCCCTTGAACCCAACTCCTGCCACAACAACCGCTGTAGTTCTTCAACATCAGCGGCAGTTAAGGGGATCAGGCTCTTGATTTTCATAATCACGCCAGTGTTGGTGTGACGCGCCAAGTATTCCTCTACCCTCGTCCTGTAGTCCTTGAACGACGGCACAATGCCTTGCTGGTCTTCCAATTCCACCACCTCATCGGTGAAATTGGTGTATCGGAACTCGGTGGTTTCGTCATAAATGTAATGCACCAATCCCCGAATCTCGTTGCGAAGGCTTTCCAGACTCGTGATACTTTGGGCATTCCAAAACTCGTCAGAAATGTAGTATTTCAGCCGCGCCACATTCTCCCTGATTTCTTTCAGTGTGGACTTTTCGAGCAAAGCGTTACAAATGTCCACAACCCTCTTAATCAGTTTGTTGTAGTTTTTGTTGCCTTCCAAGAATGCGGCTTCGATGCGATACACGCACAAATCGAACCGCTTGGCGCTCTCATCGCCGCCGACTGATTCCAACAAGGGGACAACCTCGCTGATGAGTTCCCTGTAGTCGATGGCGCTGATGTATTCCCATGTCTTTTCTTCCGAATATTTGTCCACATACTTCAAGTTATAGTGGACATTCACCTTGCTGCGCTTCAGTTCTCTCACCCTCGACATCCAATCGTTTCGCAATTCCTCATAATAGGCCTTGTGCTCCGCAATCTCTTGATGCTTGAAAGCCTGCAACTCGCAAATCATTTCGGCCTTGGTCACATAGATTTCTTGCGTGAGCGTCCTCCCCTTTCGGCCTTCTTTTCCATCGGAACTCATGCCGAAGTAGTCGAAGTTGCCGCAAAAGTCAAAGATAAAGAAACCCTGCTTGTCCTTATGCGAGGCGAAAGTAGCGTCTTCGCTCTTTTCAAGGAAATAGTCGCTGCTGGGCGAGAACACATTCAAGTCTTCACACTTTCTTGTGCCGCGACCAATCATCTGCCAAAACATGATTTTCGACATCACGCGCTTGTAGAAGACCAAATTCAGCACTTCGGGCACATCGATGCCCGTGTCTAACATGGCCACTGAAACAGCTATTCTCGGCATCTTGTCGGCACCCTTGAAATCGTCGATGGCGACATCTGCCATCGGGGTCTTGTAGTCAATCACCTTGCAATAGTCGTCGCCATATTTCGGGTACAACTCCTTGAATCGACTGACGATACGCTCGGCGACTTCATGCTTCTGTGCAAAGATAATCGTCTTGCCCAATTCCTCGCCACCCTTGATGCGCAAGCCTTCTTTCATTAAGGTATGCAGCATGGCGTCAATGGTGTCTCTGTTCAGGATGTTGTTCAAGAAGTTGGCACCGGCCACCCAATCGGGAATGTTGCCGTCGTCGTCAACGAAGGTCAACTCAAACTCCTCCTTCTCCTCTTCGGTAAGGTCGTCATATTTCAAGCCGCTTTGCAGGAGTCTCGTCGTGCGGTTCTTGGCTCTGAAATTCACCAAGTAGCCTTCTTTCACCGCCTTCTCGAAATCATAGTTGTAGGTGGGAACGCCATGGGGCAAATCAAACAAGTCGTAAGTGGTCAGGTTCACCTGTTCTCTCGGGGTGGCGGTCAAGCCGAGCATCAGACTGTCGAAATAGCGGAAGATTGCGCGGTATTTGTTGTAGATGGTACGATGACATTCGTCGGAAACAATCAAGTCAAAACGCCCGATACCGTAGGTCTTTTTGTCGGAGTCGATAAGGTTGAGGATGGTGTTGTAGGTCGAAAGGATGATGTTGGCGTTATAGTCGCGTTTATCCTTTGTCTCTTCGGAGATAGCGCAAATCGTGGCATCAGGCATATACTTGACAAAGTCGCCTTTGGCCTGCTTCACCAACTCTTTACGGTCGGCCAAAAACAGCACGTTTTTCACCCAATCGTTGCGCTGCAAAATATCGACCAGGCCAACGGTGCAGCGAGTCTTGCCCGTGCCCGTAGCCATTACTATCAGTTGCTTCCTGTGCATTTCGTTGAGCGACTCGCAAACAGCAGTGCAGGCTTCCTGGATGAAGTAACGGTCCGAAATTTCCGGCTTTATCTTGTCGTCTTCAATTTTCTTCAAATTGCGCCTCACAATGAGCGAATGAAGTTCGTCCTTGCTGTAATAGCCATACACACGGCGGGCAGGATAGCCTCGGCCATCCTCCATCATCACCTTGTAGCCATTGGTGTAGAACACCACTGGCCTTGCACAGCCATACATCCTTTGCAGGCAATCGGCGTAGGCCTTGGCTTGCGCCGAGCCTTCCTCCTCGCTCTTCGAAGTGCGCTTGGCCTCTATCACGGCGAGCGGCAGACCGTCTTCGTCAAACAGCACATAGTCGGCCCTGCCGTCCTTCCCGTCGGGCATTCCTCTTACTACGATTTCGGTGCCTACCTTGCCGTGTGCGCCACGGCCTTTGGCTTTTGAGAACTCCCATCCAGCCTCTTGCAGTGCCGTGTCGATATAGATCTTTCGGGTTTCGTCCTCGTTGAAATCAACCGCCGATTTCAGTTTCGTCTCCGTCGTATTGACTTGGCACTCCTTGACTTCCTCCTTGTCGACCACGATTTCCTCTTCATCGGCCTGACTCTCCTCCTCTGTGGGCTTTTCGGTGACGGCGTAATCAGCACGGTTGAAGCGCGGATATTCCTCGTAGGTGCCGAAGAAGTGCATCATCTCGTGGGTGAAGTAATACAAGGCTTCAAGCGCAGCCATGGCGTGCGCCTTGGTGACGGGTTGGGAATGAGCTGCGTTGTTGCCAATCTTGCGGATAAGGTGGATGGTGCTCATCATGGAGTCGTCCATGAAGTTGCTGAATTGTGCATTTTGGACGAGGTCGAACAGCCTTGCGCTTCTGTCATAGTCGCCATACTTGGCCGTGTAGAAAATCTTCACCATCGATTCCAAGGCCGACCTCGACTTGAGCGCAGACACCTCGGGCATGGCCACGACATACTTTTCGGCCTCGCAGCAAAGGCTGTGGAGTTGGCTGAAGACCCGTCGGTTGTTCAAAAACTCAAAGTTCATATCCGCAAAGTTTTTACAATAGTCGTTCTTTTTCTTTATCCGAAATACTCGTCCATCTTGCTGTCCATCAGTTCTTCTAGGTCGCTGATTTCTTGTTTGATTATGGCGTTAGCAGCATCTGCTTTTCGAGCAAATTCAGCAAAGACTTTTTGCTGTTCAATCGGGGGAACAATGAAAGGTATTTCTCTCACATCTTTCATGTTTATTTGTTTGAGAGCAATCCCTTGAGTGCGTTCTGCTATATAGTGCTGAGTACCTTCTGTCAAAAACTGATAATAAACAAACCAACGGTTTATGCTTTCGCTGCATTCTATAGGGGTTATGCCACGAGTCACATTACAATCTTTAAGCCCTTCCGAAGCCAATGCGACCATTCCCGTAGTTCCTCGTACACACAACAAAATCTCATCACCTTCCAATATTGTTCTTTTATACGAATTAGATATTTCTTTTGTTGTTTGCTTCAGTCCATCTCTAAACACAAAAGTATTAACCATATCAACTGGCCTAACCACTGGAACACCATCATCCACTCCATCTCCAGGCTGAACTATTCCATATGAAATGGAGCAACCTTCTGCTACAATCTCTTCCAACTTCTTCACATCCCATCCCTTTTCATTCTCCACAGGATCCCCAAACATCTCCTGGAACTTGCTCTTCACCAACTCATCCAAATCTTCCAGTTGCTTGCGTTTGAAGTCGATGGCTTTTTGGATGGTGTCCAATGAGGCTGAGATATGTTTTTGGGTTTCTAAATCGGGTAAATCCACAAAGAACTTTCCGTATTCCTTGAAATAAATATGCGGAATAGCAGCTCCTTTATACAATGAGCCCAAATCCATTGCGATTAAAGCATACTTCAAATACTGCAAATCAACCTCATCATTTGGAACTATATACTGCATCGTTCCCAATAGTGAAGAATAGCCAGGATATACATCGACTCTACCAACGCCCGAACCATCTTTTACAATTCCAATATATGGCGTATCGCAACAATAGAAATCAACATCCTTAATATAACCTGAAGCACCATAAATCGGGAACTGTCCCTCGTGTTGGCCAAGGTCTTTTAAGGCAATGTTCTTTGTGAAGCCTCTGCAAATATCTTTCAACTGCTTTCTCATAGCCATCAAATATCCTTTGCCGACAATTCCTCAATAATAACAGCAAATTGTTTTTCCAACTGCCTAATTGAACCCATAATCTCTGTTGTCGACCTATAGTTTTTCTTTTCGACCTTTTTCTTTTGGTACTTGTTGAAACTGAAAACATAGTCGTTATCGACAATTTCCTGCTTGTCGACGAGGAAAGACTTGTCGTATTTGGTGCGTTGGGCTTCGCCTTCGAGGTTGTTCCAACGGGCGATGATGTCGGGGATGTCGTTTTCGGCCACTGGCTCGCGCTTTTGGTCGAGCGAGAAGCCATCGGCCTCCATGTTGTACATCCATACCTTGTCGGTGCCGCCATTGTCGGTTTTCTTGAACACCAAAATGCCCGTCTGCACCCCGCTATAGGGATAGAACACGCCGCCCGGCATGAAAATCACGGCCTCCAGCTCCTGCTCCTCCACCAAGGCCTTGCGCAGTTTCTTGTAGGCCTTGTCGTTGGTGTTGTTCAACACGCCCACAGGGATAATCGACACGCAGCGGCCACCCGTCGAGAGCAGTCGCAGGAAGAGCGCCAGGAACAAGAGTTCGGTCTTCTTGGTGCCGCCACTGATTTGGATGAGGCTTTTGGCCACCGTCTCGGGGTCGAGGCTTCCCGAAAACGGCGGATTGGCCAGAATCAGCGTGTATTTCGACTTCTCGGCATAGTCCGACGAC